>Ga0308163_10000106_pt1 | contig 252449 bp, 204 predicted proteins | sample PhyTR1_FD_201037 | JGI IMG/M metagenome (GOLD analysis project Ga0308163, IMG submission 201037) | Phyllosphere microbial communities from UC Gill Tract Community Farm, Albany, California, United States - DLSLT.R1 | ecosystem: Host-associated > Plants > Phyllosphere > Unclassified | place...
TATAAACCCAGGTTCCGCTATCGTTTGTCACAATGGTTGTACCTGCGCCAGGTGCGCCTGGCTGACCAGAGCCCGGGGTACCCGGAGTACCGCTTGTTCCAGGCATGCCCTGAACACCTACAACACCCGCATCACCTTTATCACCTTTTGGACCATTAATATTGGTCCAGGTATTCGTTGTTGGATTATAAACCCAGGTTCCGCTATCGTTTGTCACAATGGTTGTACCTGCGCCAGGTGCGCCTGGCTGACCAGAGCCCGGGGTACCCGGAGTACCGCTTGTTCCAGGCATGCCCTGAACACCTACAACACCTGCATCACCTTTATCACCTTTTGGACCGTTGATATTGGTCCAGGTATTCGTTGTTGGATTATAAACCCAGGTTCCGCTGTCGTTGGTTACAATCGTAACACCTGTACCCGGTGCGCCTGGCTGACCAGAGCCCGGAGTACCTGGAGTACCGCTAGTTCCAGGCATTCCCTGAACACCTACTACACCTGCATCACCTTTATCACCTTTATCACCTTTTGGACCGTTGATATTGGTCCAGGTATTCGTTGTTGGATTATAAACCCAGGTTCCACTGTCATTAGTTACAATAGTAACACCTGTACCCGGAGCGCCTGGCTGACCAGAGCCCGGGGTACCCGGAGTACCGCTTGTTCCAGGCATGCCCTGAACACCTACAACACCTGCATCACCTTTATCACCTTTTGGACCATTGATATTGGTCCAGGTATTCGTTGTTGGATTATAAACCCAGGTTCCGCTGTCGTTGGTTACAATCGTAACACCTGTACCCGGTGCGCCTGGCTGACCAGAGCCCGGAGTACCTGGAGTACCGCTAGTTCCAGGCATTCCCTGAACACCTACAACACCCGCATCACCTTTATCACCTTTTGGACCATTAATATTGGTCCAGGTATTCGTTGTTGGATTATAAACCCAGGTTCCGCTATCGTTTGTCACAATGGTTATACCTGCGCCAGGTGCGCCTGGCTGACCAGAGCCCGGGGTACCCGGAGTACCGCTAGTTCCAGACATGCCCTGAACACCTACAACACCCGCATCACCTTTATCTCCTTTTGGCCCCTTGATATTGGTCCAGGTATTTGTCGTTGGATTATAAACCCAGGTTCCGCTGTCGTTAGTTACAATGGTTACACCCGTACCCGGAGCGCCTGGCGTACCTGAACCCGGAGTACCCGGAGTACCGCTTGTACCCGGCAAGCTTTGCACACCTACTACACCCGGATCACCTTTGTCTCCTTTTAAACCTTTAGCTCCTGTTTCACCAATAGGACCATTTGCTCCCTTAATATTACCGGTTACCGTCCAGGTGCCGTTATTATTCGTATAAAGATCACCAGTAATGGTATTAATATAAATATCTCCGGGTTTTCCACCTGTTGGGGCAGTCGAACCGCTAGAAATTGATTTCCCATCAGCACCAGCCGTACCTACTAAACCTTTTACCCATTTTGTCCCATCATTATAATAAATGCCAGGTGTCACATCACCTAATGTGGCTGTATTATATACCAGCATACCGGTAACATGTGCCGTTAGCGGAAAGGCGTCAGTAGTTAGCCTAAGGCCGACCCGTGGATATAACAAACCTTTGTTGGTACTTTCCAATTCCAGTATGGCATCTTTATTAGGGAGGTTTGATCCCGCAACCGAGCCATCTTTCACTTTTTGCTGTGCAAAAGTAACCGTAGCACTTAGTACAACACCTACTAATGTGAGTTGTAAACTTTTAGTCATATGTGATAAAATAAATATTTATAAAATAGTAGCTATTTCAATATTTGCAAGTTCAATTTGCAGAGACGAGCGCAATATCATTTGAAAATGAAGACTGGCAACCTTTGAGCCAAAATGGAATGATCATGCTTGGGGTATTTAAAGCCCACTCTATTAGGACAAGGCAAATGTATTTGGGTAATTCATTACCTCTTTTGGGAACAGCTGAGTAATTTTTTCTACGGAATGCTATAATACGGGATATTCCGATTTAAAAATCTCATTCGATGCGCTCATTCATTACGAAGCCCAGTATCACCCGAATCCCAGAAACTCTTCATCATTCTTTTAGATGTGCGTGGAAATCTAGATCAAGGGCCGATATTCTTTGAAACTGGGCCAAGAATAGATTTTTAAGAAGATTTTAAGCGCTGTATTTCCCCAAATAACCTAACCATAAGTCCATCATTGTTAAGCCGGTACTGATGGAGCTGAAGCAATCTCCTTCAATAATTATTTCTGCAAAGGGAAAATTAGTCAAGGCTACACTAAATGTCCTCCTACAACGCCCAAGGTGATATATGACCCACTGACGAACAAAAAATCACAGACGAAAAACAAATAACATTAAATCTTTCGCATCTTACTTTTCTAATGGTATTAGACCTGATATGCTTACAAAATAATCTTAAACTAATTCTCAGAACATATTTCTAAACACCAACACTAGAAATAAATCTTAAATACATCGTTCCTCATCTATGCCAAGAGTACAAATTCATAAGCTGATCATAAATAATAAGATTTTTGCAGCCAGATCATAATTTACTCGGTTGGGATCATAAATGCCAGAATATTGAAACTACATGATGCCTTCCTGACCATCCTGAAGCTAATGAATAGCACCGATACAATCATTATTTTCTTCCTTCGTATTTTTTTTGTGAAGGATGAATGTTGGTCAAAAGGGGTTTCCGCTCTTGGTCGCTATTGCTGCTTCTGCTATGTCCTATCCCAATGCTATCCACACCCTATCCTATGATAAGCCCATAGTAGTATAGTAAAACTGCCTTCTAAGGGATATTAAAGCAATACTCAAGCATAAAGCAGTAGCTTAAGAGTAGAAAAAGGATCAATAATAACTTAAAGGGGTGAGGTATTCCTTCTGGCGACAGGAGAAGAAAAAGATTATATATCTCCATTAACCGGGATAAATGGCAACGCCGAGACTTGTGATAAGAAAGCTGAAAAAGCACCGGGCATCATCACCACATTATTCATTTTAATAAAAAACTTGATAAACCCTCCCCATATCATGTGTAAAAAGTGGCAATTTTCTAGTGCTTGATCCTAAAAATTTTTCGAGCAGGTACCCGAAAAACAAAAACTCATCAATTGAGTTAATCAGCCTCTAGTCTACATTACAAGGCTATTTCTGGTATTTATAAATTAATCTTGCAGCATAATTTTGAGTTGATCCAAAACTGTAAATACCTGAATTGTAAATTGTTCAAACTAAAAAAAAGCATCAAGGTTTTCCATATACACCTTTAAAAAACCAGCATGAAAAATGACAACAAAATTTCGAGACGTAAAGCGCTCGGAGGTTTAAGCCTGGCGATGGCAGCGGTTGCAACCACACCTTTATTTGGAAACGGCGCTTCAGCAGCCGACTTAAATCTCGGCAAAGCCGGAGATCTTCAGGACCCCACTACAAAGTATCCCCGTCCGCCTTTCATCCATCAAAACCAACCCTGGCCGGCACTGGCCAGCAAGATGGATCCCCGGCCAGACCATGGGGAAACGAGTTATCGAGGTTTCGGGCGGCTCATGGGCAGAAAAGCACTGATTACAGGAGGCGATTCTGGAATGGGACGTGCGGCAGCAATTGCATACGCCCGTGAAGGTGCTGATGTTGCCATCAATTATTTACCACAGGAAGAGGCGGATGCGCAAGAAGTGATCGCATTAATTAAGAAGGCGGGTAGAAAAGCCGTTGCTATTCCGGGAGACATTCGTGATGAAAATTTTTGTAAAAGGCTGGTCGATGATGCAGCAAAACAACTTGGTGGCCTGGATATTTTGATTAGTAATGCAGCACGGCAACAAACTCACCCATCTATTATGGACATTAGCACGGAACAATTTGACTGGACGATTAAAACCAATATCTATGCACCGTTCTGGATTATCAAAGCAGCACTGCCTTATTTAAAACCTGGCTCATCCATTATCGGCACTACCTCGGTTCAGGCTACCGACCCTTCGCCAGATTTATTTGACTATGCACAAACTAAAGCAGCTACAACGAATTTCGTAAAATCGCTGGCTAAGCAGCTCGGTCCGAAAGGCATTAGAGTTAATGGTGTAGCACCTGGACCAATCTGGACGCCTTTGCAAATGGGCGGTGGCTCTACACCAGAAAAGCTGAAAGAATTTGGCAAAGATACTCCACTTGGAAGGCCCGGACAACCTGCAGAACTTGCGTCTATTTATGTACAACTAGCTGCAAATGACGCCAGTTTTTCTACCGGGCAAATATATGGTGCAGCGGGCGGAAGCGGACAGCCGTAAGCTAACATTAAATTACTGATCACTAACCCTTTAATAACGAAACCAAAGTGGTTGACACCGGTACATCAGGTAGCTCAGGCAGGCAATTGATGATTTATCATAAAAAACCCTGGCGATGTTGCATCCTCAATATGGCTTTAACAATCCTTGATTTGGATACAGCCCTGTTTTTATAAATGATCAGCTTTGCTGTATCAAATTATAGAATTTAGATTATGCAAACAAATAAACAAAATGTAGCACTTGTGTCCGGTGCTAATACGGGGGTGGGTTTCCAAATCGCTAAGGCGCTGGCTAATCATGGCTACAAAGTCTATGTCGGTTCCCGAGATCTTCAAAAAGGAAAAAATGCCGTTTTAGAAATTGGAGACAATGCAACAGCCATTCAGTTAGACATTACTGATCCCGCATCTATTCTTTCGGCAAGTAGATTTATTGAAAATGAATCCGGATACCTCACTTTGCTTGTCAACAATGCTGCGATATCACATGCCGGCCCATACGGAAGAACAATGGAAGAAGTTTTAGGAGCCCAACGGGCCAGTATCGTCTCTGTTAATGAACTGAAAAACGTTTGGGAAACAAATGTTTTCGGGACATTATCGCTTACGCAAGCCCTTTTACCCTTATTGCACAAAGCCCAAACTGCAAGAATTGTTACGGTTTCAAGTTCATTGGGTTCGCTTGGCATTAATTCAAATCCTGAAAACCCTTACCGTTTTGCATTTGACGCCGCGTATGGCGCCTCCAAGACTGCACTTAACGGCATATTTTTATCTCTTTCCATTGATTTGGAAAAAACAAATGTTAAAGTTCACCTGGTAAGCCCCGGGTTTACGGCAACGGCACTCAATAACTTCCAGGGAACAGATACTGTAGAGGAAGGATCTATGGAACCAATTAGAGTAGCTCTAGCAGAAGATTTACCAACAGGGAGTTTCACCGGACCATCTAATGTCAGCGGAAAAGATAACATCCTTCCCTGGTAATTTTTAGTCATATCAATCCTGTAATCACATTGGTTACAGGATTTTTTTATAATTTCAAAACATGAAGATTAAAGGTGATAAGTTAATCCGTTTTATATCCATATCAGAAAGTCACAAAGCTTTTGGCTTGCCTGCACCACAACATCCTTTGGTAAGCCTGATTCATTTCAATGAGAATAATCCATTCAATACCGGGATGGCACCCATTTATGATGTGGTAAATTTCTACAAGATCACTTTTATCACTAAAAACAGCGGCAGACTGAAATACGGACAGGATTATTATGATTTTGATGAGGGAAGTATGTTATTTTTAGCACCCAATCAATTGGTGGGCAGTACGGACTACAATAGCAAAACTTATTGTTACATCCTGCTCATCCATCCTGATTTTTTACTGGGTCATCCGATAGCAAAGAAAATTAAGGATTATGGCTATTTTTCCTATTCTTCAAACGAAGCCTTGCATCTCTCTAAAAAAGAAAAGGAAGTCATTCTTTCCATTTACCAGATCATGGAACAGGAATTGAACAACGGCGTGGATGAATATAGCCAGGAAGTTATTATTGCACAGATAGAACTGATGCTTAGTTATGTTAACAGATTCTATAAACGCCAGTTTATTACACGCAAAGCAGTTAATAATGAACTGTTACAAAAGACTGAAAATATTCTGGATCGTTATTTTAGTCAGAAATCTCTTAAAACTGGCCTTCCAACGGTAAAATATATTGCTGAGGAGTTAAATATTTCACCTGGTTATTTAAGCGATATGTTGCGTTTACTTATCGGTAAAAGTGCGTTGCAATATATCCACGAAAAACTAATTGAAAGAGCGAAAGAGAGATTGGCAGTTAATGAATTGACTGTAAGTGAAATTGCTTATGAATTAGGATTTGAACATCCTCAAAGTTTCAGCAAATTATTTAAGGCAAAAACAAATCAGAGTCCGTTAGCATTTAGAAACTCGTTTGTTTGAATCTGCCAGTAAACTGACTGGTAAATCGGTTCTAAATTTTAATGGTTTCACTTTAAAACTTCGGAATACCATGCAGCAAATCCCGGATTTTTATGTAGTTAAAGCCTGAAAGACAGTCCGAAGAAGTAGCTTTTCCGTGCATCATGCTGTAGGCCGTAATTCAGTCCGCCATCCAAAAGCAGGTCTCTGGAAAGTTCAAACTGCAATGCTGCATTTAAAAAGTTTTCCATGTGCGCAGTCTTGATTTCATAGGTGTAATATGTTTCAATCATCGCCTCCACTTTCTTGCTCAGCGAATGAGAAAGGCTTAGCGTTTGCAGGAATTCGTTATGATGTCCTTTACCCTCTTCATCCTTTAACCGATCGGCCTCCACCTGCACCCCCAGGTTCCAGTCTTTGCTGATTTTAAAACTCATTGGAATGATCAGTCCACCCTCATACTGGCTTTCAGGCTCTGCCTTTGAGGTAGGAAACTTGAGATAGGGAAGCAATGCGATTGCGAATTTTCCCTTATCATTGCCCAGCAGGTTTTGTTTCAACCGGAGGGTGAGATCGTCAAACCCACTGCTGCGCTCCGCCAGCCCGTTATTGTCGAAATCTTTCTTAACAGCATAGCTTCCGAAATTCAACTGAATGGCTGTCGAATTCGTCAGCCCGACCTTGATATTCATCTGATTAAAAATATATTCATCTGTTTTGCCCTCATCCTTCTTTTCTCGTTGAAACCTGAACAGATCGGTTTCAACCTGGAGATGGCCTGCATCTAAAGTTCGGGGACTTTCACTCACATCAGGCCTGTCAGTTTCCATTTCCCGCAAGCTATCCCTTGGCACAGGCTTAAATACAGAGTAGGATGGTTTCTTTTGCCCAAGTGCAGAAATGCTGAGGAAACAAAAAATGGCACATATTAAATGGTTTTTCATTGGTTTAGTTTTTCCCTTAAACATCAACCCTAACAAAAAAGTTTAATATGTGGTAAACTATTGTATTTTGAATCACAGCTTAAATTCCAATGGTTAAATTGAGCTTTGCAAATACCGGCACGTCTAATCAATTTAACCTACCCTACCGAACGAGTATCCTGATTCTGAGAAATACTAGAGAACGCAATTGCCAATATAGATGAATCTATACGTTGAGCGACTAATATTCGACAATTTGATCATCTACATAACAATATAACCATCTTTCTCCAGGTTCAGATGATACTACAACAGGATGCTGTTCGGCTTTGAAGTGGTGCGACATGTGCTGCATGGGTGAGGAATCGCAGCAAAGTGTTATACCACAGGTTTGGCATGTCCGAAGATGCACCCATTGGGTTCCGTTTTTGATACATTCTACACAAACGTTATTTTTTGAACGTTTTATTTCTTTAATCTCCGTAAGGTGATTGCATATAGCGTACTTTTCCATTTTTATAATTTTGATAAATATTGGTGAACCTGTGTTACGGCCATGGCGCCCTCGCCCACGGCTGATGCTACTCTTTTAACTGATCCAAACCGAACATCTCCCGCAGCGAATGAGCCGGGAACACTGGTTTCTAAATGGTAGGGTGCCCGCTCTAAACCCCAGCAGGTTTTGAATTGGTCCAGATTTGTGAGATCGTTTCCTGTATATAAATACCCGTTTCTATCCCTACATATTGCTGTTTCGGAAGCCCAGTCTGTATTTGGTTTGCCACCTATACAAATAAATAGTTTCGAAGTTTCATGCCATGTTTCCGTTCCCTCTTCAGTATTTGCAATTTTAATGCGTTGCAGATAATGATCACCTTCTAATTCGGTTATCTCTGAAGAATACAGCACCAAGATATTTTTTTTAGCAGCTATCCTTTGAATCAGGTATTGCGAAAGCGTTTCTTCGAGATTACTTTTTCTGATGACCATAAATACACGCTTGGCGAAACCAGAAAAGTAGGTTGCGGCCTGCCCCGCCGAGTTCCCTCCGCCTATGATGTATAGATCTTTATCCTGACAAAAAAAAGCTTCGCTTGCGCCTGCGCCATAGTAAACACCTTTGTGAAAAAACCTGGCCTCATCCGGCAGATTTAGCCTTGCATACTCTACGCCGGTTGCACAGATATTCGACTTTGCCACCAGCTTTTCACCGCTTGCGAAATCAACATGGATTTTATTATCGTAAAAAGTAGCTTTAATACCTTCCTTTAAAAGAAGAATCTCTACCCCAAATTTTAGCGCCTGCTGTCGGGCTCGCTCGGCCAGGTTGGCACCTGAAATACCCTCCGGAAAGCCAAGATAATTTTCTATCATAGAACTGGTGCCAGCCTGTCCGCCAATTGCCTCACGTTCAATTAAAATTGTTTTTAAACCTTCCGATGCGGCATAGACAGCAGCGCTCAATCCAGCCGGTCCTGCTCCATAAATCGAAAGATCGTATTCCTTATATTTTGGTTGCGTTATCCAGCCCAGTTCACTAGCGATTTGTTCAAGGGAAGGATTCAAGACCAGTTTTCCATCAGGAAATTCTATAACCGGATGGTTTTCGGGATTGTTAATTTGTAACTGCACTTGCAAAGCGTCGTGTTCAACATCAAACCATTCAAAATCGACAACACTACGCTTTAAAAAATCTCTTATAGGATAAATCTCCGATGAATCAGCCTTTCCGTATAATCTTAATTTCTTCATAAATAGATTAATAGTTCGTATTCACAATTATAAAACCGGGTTCCGCATGTGCCTGAACTTTTAAATTGTTATCATAATAATTATTTACCTCTACCAGATCAGCTGATTTCAAAAATCTAATTACAGCCTATCACATGGTAATGCCATCTAAAGTTATCAATTTTATCCAGCAGATTCACCATATTTACGAGACCTGAATATATCAGTTTAAATATTTATTGCGGATAAATCAGCACCATTAACCTGTAAATCTTTTCGCTAGTGCTGATTTGGCTACATGAATTTATCTCGCTATTCGAAGCGTTAACGCCGAGAGTTAAGAATGCACCATAAGTTCAGATTTGTACCACAATAAGCAATTCTTTGCATGATACTTTATGAAAGAAGCAGGCCCGAAATTGGGTGACTTTGGAATACCTTAATGATTATTTCCGAGGGCTTTAGGATTAAGACTTTTATTGTCCCATAAGTTATTGTAAGGGGACCGAGATTGACAGACACTGCTGCTGTAAAAGGGAAGTTGAGCCTTGCACAAATTATTCGATTATAATTATCCGTTTAGGCTGAAACAGATTAAAATATTATAAAAAAACTGTGCTGATGTTAATCATTATTAACTTCAGCACAGTTTAATTGAGGTGATTAGAATTTAAGGTTTTTTATCCCACCACAATTTGGTGCCCCCGTTATCAGGACCATTTAATGTAGCAATAGCTCTTTGTACACCAGCAGGGTTACTGTTAATAAATTTTGATGAAAAGGGTATTCTGCGGATAAATCCGGTTGTCGAAATTGTACCACTGCTTGCATTATTAACAACTGGAAATAATTTAGGATAACCTGTGCGTCTAAATTCGCTCCAGGCTTCTTGTCCGTCAGGATAAATAGCAATCCATTTTTGAGTGATAATGCGCTCTAACTGCTGTTCAGTTGTTGCAGCACCGTCCCATTTAATGGTAATTTTACTTAAGTTAGGACTTGTAGCTAAAACATCATTCTGGCCGGCAACTACAGCTTTTGGGTCTACATAAGGTTTTGCGACACTTGTGTTATTAGCCAAATAAGCAGTTAATGAGCCCGATACACCCCATTCTTCGAAAGAAACTTTTACACCGTTTTCATAATCCGTTTGAATTGAACCGGCATTTGCCCATCCCAATAAAGCGGCTTCAGCCTTTAAGAACCAGGTTTCTGCTGCACAAAGAAGCTTAGCTTTTCCGGCTGTGGCACTAAAATAATCCCCGTCAGCAGATAATGCCAAAGGCTTGGAGTAATTTCTATACCGGTCGTTATCTACCAGTGTAATACCATTTCTGATCCCGATAAACTGACCGCTTACCGCACCATCAGCCGCCGGAGCCATATATTTAGGCAAACGAGGGTCGCCTAATCCTCCTAAAATTGCACCTAAAGGTGCGCCAGACCTACAATCGCCCCAGGCATTAATGATATCACTAGCAGGGTGAGCAGCACCATAGTTAATAAAAGCATTATCAGTATTGGCTTCAATTAAACCTCCTGCAGCACTAAGTGCTTTTTCGCCTTGAGTTTTAGCTGTGGCACCATCCGCATACCTGATTCTGATCGCCATTCTTAAACGCAGGGTATTGGCTAGTTTTATCCATTTATTTACATCGCCTCCATAAACCATGTCAGCCGCTTTAAGGGCTGTTACGTCTCCAGTGCTTGCGGTTGTTTTAAGGTTAGCTATTGCGTCATCTAAACCAGTAAAAAAATTGATGTAGGCAGCCTGCTGACTATCAAAGTCAATAGATAAATCTGCATTTGGTTTTCCAAACTTGCTGTAAATTACAGGGCCGTGTGTATCTGCAACTTTTTGAGCTTCTATAATACCTAAAATAGCCAGAATGGCCGAACTTTGGTTAAAGGTAACCGGTGCATACACCTTTGTACCTGAAGTAAAGTTTGCAATTTTCTGGAAAACATCATCCAGCTGGTTAGTCATAATCCTATCGTTCCAGCCATCCTTCATAAAGTAATTGGTGTTATTATCGCCACCGTAAGTAGTCGGGCTCATGAAATAACCACTGTATACATCGGCATTCAGGTTTTGCTGTAACTGATAAATCCAGTTGGTCTGGTTGATGAGATTACGCTGAACCTCTTTCATTGGGCCAATTACTTTGGTATAATCTGCATTCAGCTGGGCATCAGTAAGACCAGATAAACCTGTATTGAATTCCTCAAAGTTCTTTTTACAACCTGCAAAAACTGTCATTGCAGCAATTGACAGGCTTAATATTTTTATTGTATTTTTCATGATTATATCTTTTTAAAAACCACATTTTAAGCTAAATCCGAAACTTCTATAAGTTGGCAAGCCAAAAACATCAACACCAACTCCTCCAGGGTTAACGCCTGAAACCTGCTCAGGATCAAATGGAGCATCCTTTTTGATAAAGAATAAATTTGTGCCTATTGCGCTAAATGATAAATTAGAAATGCCTTTAACTTTAAGAGGAACATTATAGGTTAATGATAATTCTCTTAACCGAATAGCTGTTGCGCTGTAGATATAAGCTTCGTCGATATTATTTCTTCCGCCAACTTTTGAATAATAATCTTGCGCAGAAGTGGTTCCACTAAAAGCAGCACCACCTGCAAGTGCAGCGTTGGCTATTTTAATACCACCCGCATCACGTGCATCGGCACTGCGTTGGCTTACGCCGTAATAATCGTAAAAAGCTTCTGAAACACTCAATACTTTACCTCCAAATTTACCATCAACTAAAACACCCAAAGTAAAATTTTTGTAGTTGAAGTTATTGCTCCAGCCTAAAATTGCTCTTGGGTTTGGATTACCTAAGAATGATTTCGTTTCATTACGGGATGGAACGCCATTTGCATCAACCAAAATACGTCCCTGTGCATCTCGCTGAAAAGTTGTTCCGTAGATATCACCAAAAGAACCTCCCTGGATCAATACATTATATCCCCCACCCGTTAACGTTAATCTGTTATTTGGATTTACACCCAATTCTGCAGGAAACAATTCAACAATTTTATTTTTGTTGGTGCTAAAGTTCAATGTAGTATTCCATTTAAAATCCCCTTCAGTCATAATTTTATAACCAACAATTGCTTCAAAACCAGTATTTTGTATGTTTCCGGCACTGATATCTCTAACGCCTAAAGAAGTTTGAACATCCTTTAAAAATTGCCCTTTAATATTTGATTTATAATATGTTAAATCAAAAGTTAAACGGTTATTTAAAAACCTCCATTCGGTACCCGCTTCAAAAGTTTTGTTTAATTCTGACCGAAGCGTAAAACGAGGATCATCTATTGGCTGACCCGAAGGACTAACATATGAACCTGCATCAATATTTGGTTGTGGATTGGTCCTGTTATCTTCTATACCATTACCAACAGTTGCGTAAGAAACCCTTACCTTACCGAAATTAATACCTTCTGGCATTTTAACCAGTTCTGAAATGATCGCATTTGCCCCTACCGAATAGTAGTTGAAAGATTGCTTTGGTGTAAATGTTAAAGTAGAAGACCATTCCTGTCTGTCAGTAACATCTAAAAACAATTTATCTTTGTATCCGAATTGAGCGCTGGCAAACACCGATTGTGTTTGAATATGGTGATTATCAATTCTGTAATGACGACCATTGTCGTTTACACCACCAAAAATTAAATTAGATAGGGAGAAAATGTTAGGGTAAGATAAATTAGCATTTTCAATATTGGTGTTGATTCTTTTGATGTCATTAACAGATGCACCAACATTATATTCTAAATTTAAATCATCGCTAATTTTGTTTTTTCCAAGAAAGATTAAGTCAGTATAATAGGTTTTAGATTCTAATTTATTATTGTACACTTTACCGTTTGTACCACTAATGGTAGCCTGCGTTGTAGCATATACATCACGTTGCGCTTCAGAATTATAATAGTTATAATTTCCTCTTGCCTGTACGTTTAACCAATCGGTTAATTTATAGTTTAATGATGCTGATGTGTAAACGTTTTTGTTATTGGTAGTAACTTTGTTTCTGTTTAATACCCAATACGGATTTTGCTGATCATCACCACCTGTAAAACCTTTATCAAGATTGACATTCCACCAGTTTTGTGCACTAATAAATCTTGAGTTAGAAAAATACTCAAAGTTTTTTGCGTAGTTATTAAAATCTAATCCTCTTGGAAAAAGATATAAACCGTTAATCGGGCTAAAATACATACCCGGATTTAGTCTGTTTTGTACCTTTTGCACAGATGCCATTACGCTTGCATCCAATGTTAAGCGATCATCAAGAAATTTACTTGAATTTCTATAATTCAAATTGTTTTGATCAAACTTACTTGTTGGCACAATACCTTTATTTGCTGTATTGGCATAAGAGAAAAAATTTGTGCTTTTCTCATTTCCGGCAGAAAAATTTACACTATTAATCCAGGTTGCACCTGTTTGATAAAAGTCATCCACAAAATTATTTGATGCTCCTTTAGCCCCCCAGCTTTCAGCACTTCCCGGACTTGTTGCTGTTGGTGCTGTTGTTTGTAAATAGCTGTACTGCAAATCAGGGGTACCAAAAACCTTATCAAAGGTTACGCTGCTCGAGAAATCGATTTTTGAAACACCTTGTTTCCCTTTCTTGGTGGTTACCAGAATTACACCATTGCTCCCGGCACTACCATATAAAGCTGTAGCCGCTGCTCCTTTTAAAAAGTTAATACTCTCAATATCCTCAGAGTTGATGGTACTTAAAATATCTCCATTATCTGGCATTGAGCTATAAATATCAACATTTGCCCCCCCTGTTGGATTGGTAATTGGCATACCATCAATTACGTATAAAGGCTGGGAGTTTCGGGTAGATTTATCACCACGTATCGTGATACGGGCTGCACCTCCGGCACCACCAGATGTACGGTTAATTTGCACACCTGCAACTTTTCCATTTAAGCTGTTGATTACATTTGGCGTTTTTACAGTGTTTAAATCTTCACTTTTAACGCTTTGAGTAGAGTAAGTTAGGGTTTTAGCCTGACGGGAAATCCCTAATGCGGTAACAACAACGGTTTCTAAATCTTTAGAATTGCTTTGTAAGCTTACATTAATTGTGGTTTGGCTACCAACAGCAATTTCCTTTGTGGCATAACCTATAAAGGAAAAGACTAAAACATCTCCGGTATTTGCAGAAATAGTATATTGCCCTGAACCATTGGTTTGTGCACTGCCCGTACCCCCTTTTACCGTAATGGTTACGCCTGGCAACGTTGCTCCAGTTTCGTCTTTTACAGTTCCCTGGATGGTTTGGCGATACACAGAACTAAGATTGTTGGTAGGATTTAGCCCGTAAATAGCATCTGCTGCATACAGACTTGTTGATGCATACAGCAACAAACAGGTTAGTTGTAATGATTTTTTCATTCTCTAAATTTAAAAGATTGATTATTTGGTTAGTTACATAAAACGATTTAACAGAACATTAAAAAACTTCCTCAAAATGAATTAATGAATATATTATTTGGCTGTTGAGGTAGGTTAAAGCTTGTTAATCGTTTTACTAAAATAAAGGTAATACATTATTTTGCAAATTATCATTCTTTAAGTCTAAAATTTTTTCTAAGGCTATCAGTGACAAGGTCATAGAGGCGATAACTTTTAAGAAACTAGTCAGATTAAAGTGGGAGTTTTGGTAATTTAGCCATAGAAAAAACCATTAGGATGCAACAAACTTATCGCTGCTGGTCATTCGTTACTGACGCAAGGATTTGAAATTATACTTAGAAAAAGTTAAAAAGGAAGCGGGTTAGAAACCCTAAGATTTAAGACTTCGAGATGCTTTACAGAACATCTCGAAGCGCCGGACGTACAATTCTATTTTTTCGCTAAACAGCAATATGTAAAGAGAATAAAATATGGAATTGCTTGTGGCTATTTATAAAAACCTCGAAAAAAGGTTTTGCAACAAGAGTTGATTTTATCGATACTACAGAAGACCGTAAAGACCGTGTGCATAATTCCTCAGTGATGAGGATACCGTTTTCATCTTATCAGGAGATGGACCTTTAACTTTATACGCTTCAGGATGAAGTTCCAGTGGCTGATCCACTGCCAAATCTTGTGCATTTTTACCTAGTGTAGCATTTTGTTCTTCGCTTAATTTTAAAGGAGCCATAACATATTATATTTATATAGAAAGAACATAAAATCTTCTCTTTTGTTTGTTAAAATGATTCAAATTTTTAATTAAGATGAGGGAATTATTCTATCCCGGAAATCCAGTTTTCAGTGGTAGAAAGTTTTACTGGTTCGGGAGTGGAAACAATTTTTAAAACACCCCCCTTATTAATATCATCTTGTGTGATATAGTTTTTGTTATATGGTTTTTGATTGAGAAAGACCTGCTTTATAAATTTATTTTTTGAACCGAAGTTCTCAACTTCTATTTTAAATGTTTTTCCGTTAGGCAATTGATACGTAACTATTGGAAACAAGGGAACATTTAGATAATAAACCGGCCAACCTACGCAGGCAGGGGAAAAACCACTAGCCGTGAATACATACCAGGCACTCATGGCGCCGGCATCATCATCCATAGTGCGTAAATAAGCCTGCGGCTGATTGCGATAAATTTTGCCGATATAGCTGCCGATTCCCCTGCTATTATCGTTAAAGTAATTTTGAATGACCGTATCGGCAGCCAGTTGATGCATCCAGTATTGAGATTTATACCCTTGCCGGGTGATATTATACATGAGCGGCACTTGCAAATCTGGCTCATTGGCATGATTATATAAATCCCGGCCAAAAAACTCATCCAGTTTAGTGAGGTAAGCCTGCTCTCCTCCATCCAAAGCAACTAAACCCTTAAAATCGTAAGGAACAAACCACCTGTACTGCCATATCGTTCCCTGATATAAGCCCCTTGCCTGCATGCGGTCAACATCACTTTTTGTCAAATCCTTAAAATCCTTATTCCAGTATGCTTTATATTCAAGTGCCTTATTTTTATGAAATGTGGCTTTTCCTGGATTATTAAGAATCTTAAAAATTTCAGACATGGCCCAGTGGTCGTAACTGGATTCTAAAGCTTTATCCGGCGATTTATAATCCAGTCCTTTGATCTCCTTTTCTAATGAATCTGAAATGCCAGCGAAATCAACATGATAGCCCTTTCTGTAAGCATCCAGTAACACCACAATAGCATGTTCAGACCGAACTGTATTGGTAGGTTCATGCTGCCCTGCATAATCTTTCTTACCCGAGTGGTATAATTCGGCAATTGATTTCACCATGCCCTGATACCTTTCTGGTACAATAATGGATAATAGCGGAAGCTGGGTACGGTAATTATCCCAAATTGCCCAGCCGTTATAGTGCGTTTCATCATCTTGTTTAACCACTCCTGCTGTAGTTCGGTATTGCCCGTTTTTTTCTGAAGTAACATAGGGCGATTGCATGGTTCGATACAATAAAGAATAAAATAATTTAGCATCATCCAAATTTCCGCCCACAACAATTTTCGAAAGATGTTTATTCCAGTCTGCACTACTTTGCGTTTTCACCTGTGCAAAAGAATTGTGATTCACAGAAGCTTTAGCGGCTTCTACACTCACAGAAGAAAGCGCAACAGTAAGCCCTGCCGAAGTCTCATTGGCATGCAGTTTTACCATAAACTGATGATCGCTGATTGCTTTCCATTGATGAGTTCCTTCCATTTCCAGGTAGTAATAGATTTTATATTTACCTACACTACAGGTCGTTTTCGATTCAATCCAACCTGAAATAACCTGACCGTTTACGCTATGTTCTTCTGCTACGAAAGCGTTGTTAAAGGCAAATGCCAGATCAAGGAAAATTCCCTTCTCCCCTTTCGGAAACACATAGTGATGCATTCCGGCATTTCCTAAAACGGTAAAACTGGCTGTAATTTTATTTCCGAAACCAACTTCATAAAAGCCTGGGTTTGCTTTTTCTGTGGCTTTAATTAATGTGGATGACTGAGGATCGTTGCCTAAAAATGGCTTAATAAAAAGGTTACCGCCCGAACCCTGACAGCCTACACCTTCAAAACGGTTATGGGTAAATCCTTCAAATTTTTTTGCCAGATATTCGTACCCTGTATGTGTTTTGGGATAAGTTTGTGGCCCGATGCTTAACATGCTAAAGGGATAAGATGCCGCCGGCGACATTTGTCCGTGATCGCCAGAGGAGCCTAAAAAAACATTCACTAAATCAACCGGACGTTGATTTGGATTTGGAAGATATGGTAAGGGTTGCGCTAACACGTTTAATTTAAGAAACAGGAAGAGTGCAAGAATCTTTAAGGGTCTTTTCATCTGACGCCGAAAATAACATCCTAATATAAAGTAAACGTTATGTTTCAACTTCTTTACATTTTTTCAACTATAGGTTGGTGTCTTCACCAAAAGAAATTTAAATGATGGCTTACTACCTGTTTGGTTGGTCCAGACAGACACCAATAAAGCGCAATGTTTCAGCTTTAACTATCGGTTGGTTTCCACACCTACCGAAAATTAAAAGCTACTTTATTATCCATCCAATTGGTCAATTCTCTACCTATTTAAAAGCCAATAAAAAAGCCACTCCGAAATCGAAATGGCTGCTCAAAAAATTTTAGCTAATGTTATTTAATCGTAACCGGAACTGAAACTTTATCCCAGTCTAATGAAAAACCTGTTTTAGTAATTCTGTAAACCAAACGCTCCTGAGTTGCTTTCAAAGCTTTTGTTTTAACATCAACACGTAAAGCATCTTTAGTTTCATCGTATTTATAAGCACCCCATTGTTTTGCTTCTTTATTAAAAATAGCAGTCCATGTACCATTCTCCTTTGGGATTAAAAAGAAACTGTACTTACCAGCAGCAAGTGCTTTACCTTCAACCGAAATATCTTTATCAGTTTCAAATGTAGTTGCTTCATTTGCTCCGGCACGCCATACTTTATCGTATGCTTCTAAACCGCCCCATATTTTACGCCCTTTAACTGCAGGGCTGCTGTAAGAAATAGTGATGGTAGCACCTTTTACTTTTCCAGTTGCAGTAGCAGCCGGGCTTGGTTTTGGTTGTGCATCTTGCGCCATAGCACTTACTGAAATGGTAATTGCAGTAAATAGCAAGGAAACAGATTTAATGATAGATTTCATAGTTTTTTATTTTTGTTGTTTTTGTTTACGAAATTAAAGCTTTACGCCGATAAAATAATAATCCTAAAGTCGAAAAAATAATTACCGCAGCTGCGCCAATTACATTGAGCCATAAAAAGGATACCACATCGAATTTATAAACGGCAATTACGACTATTTCTGATAAAATAGCCGAAATAAAAACCACTGTACCTTCGATTTTTTCAAAGTAGAAAGCGACTAAAAATATGCCTAAAATTGGACCATAAAAAAGGGAACCTAATACATTAACAGCTTCAATAAGTGAGCCCATCTGTGTGGCAAACATCGCTACTGCTATGGAAAATATCCCCCAGCCAAGCGTATGTAATCTACTGTATTTTAACTCTGTCCGGTCATCAATCTCCTTTTTATTAAAAATCAGATGAACGTCTTTGAGCGAACAGGCTGCCAATGAATTTAAGGCTGCCGATATAGAACCCCAGCTAGCCAAAAAGATTACCGCGAAGAGTAAACCGATCATTCCAACTGGTAAAGTATTTTTAACAAAGTAAAGGAATACGTAATTAGTGTCTGATTTCTCGGCATTATAATTCGCGTTATTAATAGCCTCTTCCACCTTTTGATGTAAATCCTTTACATCCTTTTGCGTTTCTTTAAACTGAGCAATGGAGTTTTCAAGCTGAGGCGACTTCGCTTTTTTCTGTTCGATAATATTTCTGGATTGGCTATTAAACCGGCTTGTAAGCACCTGATGTTCACCTTCAAACACCGCAGCCTGCTGAGGTTGCGTTTCTTTTAAATATTGGTATGAGCGCTCATTAAAGTAAATGGGCGCAGGCTTCAGGGAGAAAAAAGTAAATAACAAAGCACCAATTAACAAAATGGCAAATTGCATGGGGATTTTAACCAGCCCGTTTAACAACAAACCCATTTTGGCATTCGTATTATCCTTGGCAGTAATGTATCTTCCCACCTGACTCTGATCAGTTCCAAAATAAGAAAGTGCCAGAAAAAACCCACCAATTAAGCCACTCCAGATGTTATACTTGTCTTTCCAGTCAAAATCTGTAGTAATCACATTAAGTTTACCTGATTTACCGGCAAGGTAAAGTGCATCGCTGAAACCGACACCCTGTGGCATATTCTGAACCAGCAAATAACCTGCAAAAGCCATGGTTCCCAAAATGATCAGGAATTGAAGTTTTTGCGTATGTGCAATAGCCTTTGCTCCACCTACATAAGTGTAAATCAATAAAATCCCGCCCGTTAAAACATTGGTGAAATAAATATTCCAGTCTAATACACTTGATAAAATAATACTGGGTGCATAAATACTAATCCCGGTAGACAATCCTCTGGAAAATAAGAAAAGCAGCGAAGTGAGTACCCGTGTTTTTTTATCAAAACGTTGTTCCAGATACTCATAGGCCGTGTAAACATTTAAGCGTTGAAAAATCGGGATGAAGGTGATACAAATCACCACCATAGCAAGTGGCAAACCAAAATAGTATTGCACAAACCGCATTCCATCGGTGTAAGCTTGTCCGGGTGCCGATAAAAAAGTGATTGCGCTGGCTTGTGTAGCCATAATGCCCAAAAGTACAATGTACCAGGGCATCTGGTTATCTGCTTTAAGATAGGATGCATTACTCTTTTGTCCCCGCCCTACAAATACCCCATAAACCACTACAGCAAGCAAAGTAAATATGAGTACTAACCAATCAATATTACTCATGCCCAGAATTTAGTAAAAAGGTAATAAAATACAATTTGGAACACTAAGGCGATGACCAAAATGATATACCAGAGATTCCAGTTTTTGAATTGGTTTTTCATCTATATATTTTCTATGGATGATGAAATGATTATGATTTTATGGTTTCCGTTGAATTTTAAAAACCCTGACCCTTTCATTTATTTACCTGCTGATATAAAATTAAAAAACAAGCGTGCTGCGCCAATATTTCCGGCAGGCAACTGCCTGAAAAAAGCCAAGGGCGTGTAAATAAAGTTTCCTTTGCCGTATTTCGCAAACAATGTCGATCCTTTCAAAGGCTCTTCACCGGTATCATTCATTTCAAATAATGCCTCATATTTGCTATCCCACTGGTCTGGGAAATAGGCACCACGTTCTTGTACCCATCCATTAAAGTCATCCGTAGTAATTTTATTTGGCGTATTTAAAAGCTTATGATTTGGAAGGAGGAATTTAACTGCTGCATTTTCTTCCGTAACCCTTTTACCACTTATTGAGAATGGATAAACCCCAAAATCCTGGAGCGCCATATCCTGACTGGTATTGTACTGCATAACTATTGTACCGCCGTTTTCCATATAGGTTTTTAGCGCAACCTGCCAGTTTTTAATGCGTTTTTCGGTATTAATTACCCGCACACCTGTTACAATCGCATCGTAAGTAGCCAGTGTGGTTTGGTTTAAAACATCCGCTTCGCTTAACACATCAACCTGTAAACCCGCCTGTCTTAAAAACTCGGGGATCAAATCTCCTGCACCTTGAATGTACCCGATCTTCCTGGCTAAAACTTTTACATCTCCCTTCAATAACCAGGTAGTTGCCGGCACAAAATATTGTAAGGAGGGTAAATGAGGATATTGAATTAAAACCTGCCCTTTATCGAACACATTATTCTCTGAAGAAAAAACCGCGTCCAGTTTATTGCGGCTATTTTTAATTTTAGATAAATCATCTGCGGGAATTAAAAAGTCTTTAATGGTGACTGTATTTTCGGCGAGATTGATGCCCGTAAAGCTTTTCACCACAACATCGCCAATTTTAAAATTAACCTTACCATAGTTGATGTATTTATTCGCATTTAATCGTAAAGTAACTTTCAAAGCATCTTTATCCTTTGCAAAGTAAACTGGTTCGGCAAAACTTAAATCCATTGCCGGTACGATGCGCAATTGTTCAACAACATCACCTTTAACCGGATCAAGTTTTTTAAAGGATAAGGGAAGGTTCACATTAAAGCGTTCATCACCTATTTTTAAGGTAATACCGACGTTTAATTCTGCATTTCTCTCAGCCAAACCGATCAGTGTATCATTTGCCACACTAAATGTTGCTGCATTTTTAGCTGCAGCAGCTAACCAATAAGGCTCGGTTAAACCAGCATGAGCGGGAATTTGAATTTTACGGTCAATCGTAATCAATGAATCACCAGATATTCTTCTCTGTATTTGATCGGTTTGATTGATCCAGTTTACCTGTTCCAGAATAACCGGAGCGGCAGATCTGGCTACCACATTTAAGTGAAAGTTATAGCTTTTACCTGCAATGGCCTCAGCCTGGCTAGTCACCACCTCTCCCATAAACCCGGAGCAGCTTAATATAATGTGATCAATAGCAGCAAGTTTATCCTGTCGCAAGTGAATGTCTTTTACTTCAGCAATTCTTTTACGCAACATTAATAAACTGTGTAAACTCTTATCAGGATGATTGTAATCAAAAGATAATACGATAATATCGATCAATTCGTCGAGGTTATCAATTCCTTTTTCTGACCAGTTAAGCGGAATTTTATCGAATAATGTCTCTTTAGCAGGAGTTCCTGCAACAAAACTGAAATATTCTGTTTTTACTCCTGCTACAGACTGCGTTCCTGCGCCCTGACTTTTATGTAAACTCCGGCTCAAGCCTGCCAGTTCTCCGTAACCCATGCCCAGCTGCGCATCATATTGCCCAACGGTTAGCTTTAATTGATTTTCGGCAGTGGTATTGTTTGCCCCAAATCTGTAGGTATTCCAAAGCAATCTCTTAGGCTGCCATACATTTACATATTTTAATTGTTTAGGAAACATATTTGGGTCGGCTGCAGCTTTAAAAGCCTTTTCCGCAACAACTGCAGAGGCAGCATGCTGGCCATGACCAGCGGCAGCAGTAGGAGGAAAACGACAAATGATCACATCAGGTCTGAATTTTCTGATTACCCACACCACATCGGCTGTAATACTATCAGCATCCCATTGTTTAAATGTATCGTCGGTATTCTTTGAGAATCCAAAATCAATGGCCCGGGTAAAGAATTGCTGTGCACCATCTAAACGCCTGGCTTCTAAAAGTTCATGCGTTCTGATCAGACCCAGTGCAGCGCCTTGTTCGGTTCCTAGTAAATTCTGCCCGCCATCTCCTCTCGTTAGCGATAAATATCCGGTTTGTACCTGTTGTTGGTTAATTAACCAGGAAAGCAATCCGGTATTTTCATCATCAGGATGCGCAGCAAGATAAAGAACCTTTGGCAGATGCTTTAACGTTTGAAGCTCACGATAAATTTCTGATGATTTTGCCGGACGAACCTGTTGTGCAAAACCAACACACCATGAAAAGCCCAGGACAATGGTAAGGATTACTTTTTGATACATAGAATTTGCTTTGTGCAACAAATATGCTTAAAATGCTTTGGTTAGCCTAGTTGAAAATAAAAAAGATACGGCTATTATTGACTAATATTGCGCAAAGTTTACACCTATGAATGGTATTGTCCTCATCATTGATGATGAAAAAAAAATCTGCAGCTTGCTTTCACGCATCATTGAACTGGAAGGTTTCAAAACATTGCAGGCCAATACAGGCAAAGAGGGCCTGAAGCTTTTAAAAAACAATGAAGTGAGTATTGTCATCAGTGATGTTAAATTGCCTGATGTGAATGGTGTCGCTCTGGTTAAAGAGATCAAATTGATTAAGCCATTTGTTGAAATCGTCAACTTAACCGCTTATGGAACCATTGCAGATGGTGTACTGGCGATTAAAAACGGTGCTTTTGATTACCTGGTGAAGGGCGACGATAATGATAAAATTATTCCTTTACTGTATCGGGCGATGGACAAGGCAAATGCGCAGCAAAATGCTTTTGAACTTAATAATCAATCCACTACCAGGCACCATTTTGATCAGATCATCGGGCAATCGAAAGCATTAAAAGAAGCCATTGAATTAGCCAGAAAAGTGAGTAAAACCGATACCACTGTGTTATTATTGGGAGAAACGGGTACCGGGAAAGAAGTTTTTGCGCAATCCATTCATCATGAAAGTAACCGCAAAGCTAAGCCCTTTGTTGCACTAAACTGCAGTGGTTTCAGTCCGGAATTATTAGAAAGTGAGCTTTTTGGTTATAAGGCAGGAGCATTTACGGGCGCCAACAAAGATAAGAAGGGCCTTATGGAAGAGGCAAATGGTGGTACTTTATTTTTAGATGAAATCGGTGAAATGAATCTTGATTTACAGGCTAAACTCCTCCGTGTTTTAGAGAATCAAAGTTTTATTAAAGTAGGTGATACCCAAACCCAACAGGTAAATGTACGGATCCTGGCTGCGACGAATAAAGACCTGAAAGTAGATGCCGCATTGGGAAAATTCCGGTCAGACCTTTATTACAGACTATCCGTTTTTACCATTGTTTTGCCCACACTTAATGATAGAAAATCAGATATTCCTTTATTAGCGAAGCACTACCTCAAAGAGTTTTCCATCAAAAATAACCAACCTGACCTAAAGATTGATGATCAGCTTTTAAGCGTTTTGGAAAAGCATAACTGGAAAGGGAATATCAGGGAACTTAAAAATGTTATGGAACGGCTGGTCATCCTTTCAGATGAAAACGGCTTGAATGTAACTGCACTTCCGATTGATTTTTTCGAATTTCAATCACAGGAAAATCATTACAATTTACAACAAATAGAAAAGCAACATATTCACAAGGTACTTTTACATACTAAGGGAAATAAAACCGAAACTTCCAGGTTATTAGGAATAGGGTTAACCACTTTATACCGAAAGATAGAAGAATATGGAATTAATGAATTTTAATCTGCGAATAAATCTGTAACTTTTAAATAATCATCAAATATAGCTGACGCTTCCTTTAGGCTAGTCTATGTCAACAGATTCTTCGCTGTAGGCTGAATGGTAAATTGCATAAACAATAACATCGTGATATCAGTTTCTACAGAAATAAATTAGATATCATACGAGCGCTTTCTGAGAAACTATAGCTGTAATAGACCGGCAAAAACACAAGTCTGACTTAAGTCCGTGTCAAACCCAACGGTAATCCACTGCTGCACTACCCCTTAGTAACGATGCTACCTTGTCCCAAACCAATTACTATTTCAATAACCAGGTTTATAGCGACCTAAACAATATAAGGTTCCATCTCCTTATCAATACTTTTCCTTAATTCCATTAACTTAATGGCATAACCGTGCATGGCTATTTCCTTTTCAGTTTTAGGCTTAAATGAAGGGATTGGTTTCGGGTGTCCATCATCCCCAACGGCAACAAAAACAATAATACAATGTGTATTTTTAACAAAAGCAGATTGGCCAACAGGTTTTGAATAAGCATCGACAGCAATGTGCATACTTGTTTTACCAGTATAAATAATTCGGGCTTCCATCTTTACCAAATGACCAATGTGAACGGGCTTGAAGAAACGAATTCCTCCAACATAAATTGTTACGCAGTAAGAATCGCTCCATTGTAAAGCGCAAGCGAAAGCAGCCTGGTCAATCCACTTCATCATCATTCCTCCATGCACTTTCCCGCCATAGTTGACATCAGATGGCTCGCTCAGAAACTGTAATTCAATGTGATTTTTTGCCTTTGCCATAATTTGATGGGGTTTACTTTTTAGTATCCCGCTAATTTCGGAAATTACCGCAGACTAACAATTCAAAATCCGCGGTAATTTATGCTTCGTCATTGCGAGGAGCTTCTTCACCGATGAAGCAATTGCCTTCAAGGTATTAGATTGCTTTCCCAAAGATAGGGGAAGGCTACAATTCCTCCCCGCAATGATGAGCATCTTTTGCAATTCAAACTATTTCGCCATAACACTAATCGCATATCCCCCACCCGGAGCGCAATTCAATGTTAACTTCGTTTTATTTGTGACCTCCATTTTGCGAATGGTATAAGCCTTTGGGTTCTTCTCATAATGCGCATCTTTAGCGTCTGCATAAATAGTGGCCGTATATTTTTTGCCCGCATCTAAAAAGTTTAAATCAATATTTGAGGTTCTCGCCACTTCATCATTGGTTCTTCCAACAAACCAGTTATTTTTTCCTTTTGCTTTACGGGCGAAAGTGATGTAATCTCCCGGCTCTGCCTCCAAAACTCTGGTGTCATCCCAATCAACCGCTACATCTTTAATAAACTGGAAAGCATCCATGTATTTATTATAGGTTTCAGGTAAATCAGCAGCCATTTGCAGCGGACTGTACATAGTAACGTAAAGCGCCAATTGGCGAGCCAAAGTACTGTGAACGAAAGAATTATTTTCAGGATTATAAGCAGAAACTTTAGTTTCGAAAATACCTGGTGTGTAATCCATAGGCCCGCCAATTAAACGGGTAAACGGTAAAATGGTAGTGTGGTCGGCATTATTCCCACCGAATGCCTCATATTCTGTGCCGCGGGCAGATTCATTTCCAATTAAGTTTGGATAGGTACGAGCCAGACCCGTAGGGCGAACAGCCTCATGTGCATTCACCATGATTTTATAATCGGCCGCTTTTTGGATCGCATATAAATAATGGTTGTTTAACCACTGGCCATAATGGTGTTCACCTCTTGGAATCATATTTCCTACATAACCACTTTTCACTGCATCATAACCATTGGCCTTCATAAATTTATAAGCCGTATCCAAATGCCTTTCATAGTTGCGAACGGAAGAAGAAGTTTCGTGGTGCATGATCATTTTAATGCCTTTACTGGCCGCATAGCGATGAATTTCTTTCACATCAAAATCCGGATATGGCGTTACGAAATCAAAAACATAATCTTTGGTTTTTCCAAACCAGTCTTCCCATCCTTCGTTCCAGCCCTCTACCAAAACCGCATCTAAACCATTCTTAGCAGCAAAATCAATATATTCTTTAACATGAGCAGTATTTGCAGCATGTTTACCATTGGGTTTGGTTTTGGAATAATCCGTTACACCCAATTCAACACTGGTTAAATCGTTGTAAGCCCAGGTACTTTTGCCTGTGATCATTTCCCACCAAACGCCCACATATTTTGTAGGTTTAATCCAGGATACATCTTTAAACTTAGTTGGTTCATTTAGATTGTAAGTTAATTTTGAGGTCAAGATCTTGCCAGCTTTGTCGCTTACAATAATAGTTCTCCAGGGCGATACGCAAGGCGCTTGCATATAACCTTTATCACCTATTGCATCCGGCGTTAACCACGATTCTAAAATCATATTTTTATCATCCAGATTAAGCGACATCAAAGAATAATTAACCAAAGCTGCTTCATGGATATTGATGTATAAGCCATCTTTACTTTTCATCATTAATGGCGTTTGTAAACCTGTAGGCGAAAAAGTAGTTTGTGAAGCATTAGGCGTTACCGCATCTTTCATCTTCGCCCGCACCTCTGATAAGTTAGAAGTCATAGTACTGTATTCCTGCGTATCATAATCGCCAGGTAACCAAAAAGCTTTATGGTCTCCAGCCAGAGCGAACTGTGTCTTTTCTTCCTTAATTACGAAATAGTCCAGATTTTTCTGCTCGGGAAATTCGTATCTAAAACCTAAACCATCGTTAAACAAACGCAGGCGAAGGATGATATATCGATTGGTTTCCTTTTGGGTTAAGGTGACGGTCAACTCATTATAATGATTTACAATTTCTTTCACCTCTCCCCAAACTGGTTTCCAGGTTTCGTTAAAAGTAGTTGTCTTGCTATCGCTGATGGTAAAACCATTCATTAAATTTTTACCATCTTTTAGCGCTAAACCAAGTTTACTGGTTTTAATTACCGCTTTGCCCTTATACTTTAAACTATAAGTCGGTACACCTCCATCCGTTAGCGAAAATTGAGCCGTAAGGTTCGCATCCGGAGACTTTAACTCCTGTCCGGAAACGTTCCCGGAAAATAGAAAAAGACAAATTAATATTAGAAATGCAGAGATGTTAAGGGATTTGTTCGTTAGATTTTTATTCACTTTGATGCAATTTATTAGTTATTCTATTTTTATTGATTTCGTCATTGCGAAGCTGATTTTTCATCCGCTGAAGCAATCTCATCTCCATGTATTGTATCAATAAGATTGCTTCGTACCTCGCAATGACGAGTTGAGGATACTGTTGCTTTTATGCCTTAGTCGTGTCTTCACGACCCATCTTCATTTTATCCATGTTCAATCATTTCTTCTATTCCAACAACAACGTTTCATCGTCGTCATCAGTTAAGCTCAGCTGAATGCTGTCGCTCCCTGCAATTCCTTCAATTGAGCCACGAATATGAGTGGCGTTTAGCAATACTTTTTCCAACTGCTTTTCGCGGGCTTTCCATAAACGTTCCATGGCATCACGTTCGCGTTGAATAGATAATTTCATACTCATAAAGCCCTCCCGAATGGCTTTCCACTGTTCCGAAAATTCTGCTCCTGTTAAATAGTCATATAGCATGTGCATTTTATCGCCTCGGTTTTCCTGCGATTTCATGGCGGTAGAGAGGCGTAAAATCCCGTCACGCAGTACATAAGCTACGGCATTCACTTCCTCAAATGAACAAATCCAAACGCCATCTTTCTGACCAAAACAATCCATGCCTTTAGGGTAACACTGACTTACGATCACTGCCACATCAACACCCATGCTGCGCATATCTTTTTTCAGTTTTTCAATCCAGTCGCCACCAAAATCTTTAGTTCTCTTACTTTCATAGATAATTTTACCACATTCCTGGCCAAACTGGTTACGCACCACCTGTACACAATCTGCCCCGCGAACACCTTTCCCCACCTCTTCAATTAAATCGAAAGGGAAATTGCTTCGCAACAACTCTTCCAGAATCAACTCCTGAACCTCGCCCTGCAACTGCATACTGCCTTGCTCAGCTTTACGTTTCATTTCTTCGGCCAGCTTTTTCTGGTCATCCAGCTGCTTTTCCAGTTCTTTCAAACGGAGTTGGTGTTCAGTATCTTTAATACTATTTTTTTCGGCTTCCTGTTTACGGATTTGCTCCACCAGTTCATTGCGTTGCTCATTCATCTTCCGCTGAAAAGCAAGTTCCAATTCTTCTTCTTTCAGCTTCAAACTTTGTTCACGACGTAAAAATTCCAGTTCCTTTTCACGGGCAAGTTTCAGTTTTTCTTCATTCTCTTTAGCATTGCCTTCCAGCATTTGCAGTTTTGTCTCAAAATCTGCAGCTATACTTTTGCGTAAATTACCTTCCAAATCATCTTTAAGCTTAGTTTTTTCTTCCAAAAGCTTTACTTCAAATGATTTTTGCTGCTGTAGTTTTTCATGCTCCAGTAACGCTAGCTTACGCTGAAATTCTTCGTCCTTTTGTTTGGTAAACGAAACCATCTTCTCCCGTAATTCTTTCTTATAATCTTCGGCCATGGCTTCTTCCATTGGAAAAACATGCGCACAGCTTGGACATTTTATTTCAGTAGCCATAAATAATTTAATCAGTTTGCAAAGATACCAAAGCTTTTCAGGTTTAGATAAAGGAGTTATTCACCATAAAATTACAAAACCTTTGATCGGATTTCGTGACCAACAGTCAGGATTTTGCTAACAGGGCATTTGGTAGCAATATCTTCCAACCTGGATTTTTGCGCTTCAGTTAACTGTCCGTAACAGGTAATTTCTTCTAAGAACACCATTTCTCCATTTTCCGTATCTATATTTACTTCTACCTCTATCTTGTCAACCGGCCATTGCTTTCTATCGGCATACATTCTTAGTGTGATGGCCACGCAGGAAGCTAGTGAAGCCATCAATAATCCCTTTGGTGCATAACCTTTATGTGTGCCACCCAATTCTACCGGTTCATCCACTATAATTTCGTGTGAGCCATTCGTAACCGAACAGGCATAATGTTCTTTATTGATTGTTGCTTTAACCATTGTAATAAATTTAAGGTTCAAATATTGCGCTTTAAGTTTAAACTTAAGTAAAACCTCAGTCTTTTTCTCAGGTGAAGAATTTTATTTAACGCACAATGCTATCTGGCCATTATCTAAGTTACAGAACCCCAATCCTATTCAATCGGGAGTTTAATTAGAAACAACTACAAAAATTAACAAACATCAAACTTTCCTTCTTCCCTTTTGTTCTTTTTATACATTATAAACTGGCTTAAAACACTTTAGAAAATCGAGTTTTTTGATTAGATATACTGATTAATAAAAGGAAGAAACACATGAAATACAGAAAGTTAATTAAAAACTGTTTTGCTGACAAAACAGACAGCACGGCGAAAATTGCATTGGCTTTAGTTGCAGGATTAGCCGCAGGAGCAGTAATTAGTGTTTTATTTGCACCTGATAGTGGTGCCGGTACGAGAGGAAAAATAGCGAAAAACGCTAAAAACCTTCGCCATGGATTTCAGGATAAATATAATATCCTGAAAGAGAAAGTATTTGGTATAGAAGCCCTTGAAGAAGAAATCGTAGAAGCTGAAGTTCCTCACTTTAAGCACAAAATAGCTAAAAAACCAAAATCTGATATTAAAGAGATTTTATCTCACGATAACGACCAAACGCCGGAAGAAGAAGGATAGTTTCAAAAGGTTATTGCTAATTTAATCGGGCAATAACCTTTTATAGTTATGTTTGCGGTTTAATCTGCAACTATGCTATTTGTGCTCTCTAAAATCCTCATCTTTTTCCTTCAACCACTCGTTTGGATTTTCCTTATACTTATACTGGCCTTTTTTAAAGCGCAGCATAGAAAAGTATTTTTGGGAATTGCCTTAGTTCTTCTTTTTTTATTTTCCAATAACTTTATTGTGGGCAAAGTTGCCAATAGCTATGAGCCGAAGTACCCACAACCAGAAACCTATGATGTTGGTATTGTTTTAGGAGGCTATTCATCTTACAATAAACACACAAAAAAAATTGTTTTTGGCTCTTCCAGCGATAGATTGTTTCAGGCGGTAAGCTTACTTAAACAAGGTAAAATTAAACGCATTATGCTTAGCAGCGGAAATGCTAATTTAATCGATACAGCTGCAAAAGAGGCAGCTTTAACCGTTCATTATTTAAAGGAATTAGGCATAGCAGATTCAGCAATCATTATTGAAAGCTCCAGCAGAAATACACTTGAAAATGCGAGGTTTAGCTTGAAGAAAATTGAAGCGCAAATACCTATGGCAAAAATACTGGTCATTACCAGTGCCTGGCACATCCCCCGCTCCAAAATGATTTTTGACAGGTTTGCAAAGCTACCGGTAGCGTATTATCCAACAGATTTTATAGGCAAAGGAGATTACGATTTTTCGGATTTTATTATTCCAGATGCCAGCGCACTAAACAACTGGAATAAATTATTGAAAGAATGGGTGGGTTATGCTGTAGATCAGCTTAGGCGATGAATAAATTATTAGCCCTCTATCGCTTTATATAACAGATCTTTTAATTCTAAAATATTTTTCTGTGCAACAGAGGAAATAAAAATAGATGGAATATTAGGTAAATCCTGTTTCATTTCTTCCATTAACTCTTCATCAAGCATATCAGATTTGGTGATCGCCAAAATATGAGGCTTTTGCATCAACTCCGGATTATAGGATTCCAGCTCCTTTTTCAGAATTTCATATTCCTCCTTTATTGTTCGGCTCGTATCGGCAGGAACCATAAATAGCAGAACAGAGTTACGCTCAATATGGCGTAAGAAACGATAACCTAAACCTTTACCTTTTGATGCACCTTCAATAATCCCAGGTATATCGGCCATTACAAAAGATTTGCCTCCGCGGTAACTTACGATACCTAAGTTCGGAACTATTGTTGTGAAGGGATAATCGGCAATTTCGGGTTTAGCCGCAGATACTACAGAAAGCAAAGTCGATTTGCCAGCATTAGGAAAACCTACCAAACCTACATCAGCAAGAACTTTTAATTCGAGAATATTCCATACTTCCTGACCAGCTTCTCCGGGTTGTGCGAAACGTGGTGTTTGTTGTACTGAATTCTTAAAATGGGCATTCCCCAATCCACCACGACCACCAGCCGTAAGAATTTTAGTTTCGCCATCTTTCGTAATTTCGAAAAGTACCTCCCCGGTTTCGGCATCTTTAGCAATCGTTCCAAGAGGAACCTCCAAAATTTCATCTTCACCTTGCTTACCGGATTTATGTGAGCTACCACCAGCACCACCATCTTTAGCAATAATGTGTTTGCGGTATTTGAGGTGTAATAATGTCCAGATATGGATGCTGCCTTTAACAATAATGTGGCCTCCCCTACCGCCATCACCACCATCAGGGCCACCCATTGAGGTTAATATGTCGCGATGCAAATGCGCTGAACCTGCCCCGCCCTTACCAGAACGACAACAAATTTTTACATAATCTACGAAATTGGAACCCTGTGACATATTATTTACGATTTTAGATTAACAATTCTGAATTAACAAAATTGCCTATAAACTTATTGTATTTTAGTTTTACGATTTTGATTTACAAAAATCGTTAAAAAACAAACATCCGCAAAAACAACTAGTGTTTTTTGCGGATGTTAGTAGTTGAAAATATTTTATTAGAATTTATCAATAACCGAACAAAGGTTATTATAAACAGTTTCTATTTCACCAATTCCATTCACTTTTTCTAACTTTCCCTGCTCTTCATAGTAAGGCAATACATGGATCGTTTTTTCGAAATATTCAGAAATACGTTTCTTTAACTTTTCTGCATCATCATCCGGGCGACCGCTGGTTTTATGACGCTCAGCAATACGCTTTGTTAGTTCATTCTGATCAACATCTAAAGCAATAACACCGGCAATTTTACTGCCTTTGCGCTCTAAAAATAAATCAAGTTCAATTGCCTGAGGAACGGTGCGTGGGAAACCATCAAATACAAATCCTTTTGCGTCAGGATTTTTATCGACTTCTTCTTCGAGCATGGCAATTGTAATCGCATCTGGAACTAATTCTCCATCAGCCAATAATTGACTTACTTTTTTTCCTAATTCTGTTTCTCCTTTAACGTGTGCTCTAAAAAGATCGCCTGTTGAAACGTGTACCAACTGATATTTTGCAATCAGCTTTTCAGATTGGGTGCCTTTACCCGCCCCTGGAGGGCCAAAGAGAACTAAATTAAGCATTCAAATTGTTTAGGTTATCTTTCAAAAATTAAAAAAGCCTTATTCCTATGGCTCTGTTTAAAAGTAATATTCAAATCACTGATTAATAGGATTAGACATTCCTTACTTTCAAGGCTGCAAATATATAATTATTAATTTAGATGCCATTTATAATTGACGATTTATTTATAAATCAGCGATTTTAATGACATTTATCTTCTCTTAAGAAGAATATTGTGCGATTTTTATATTTAACAGAATTTTCCTTAATACCAGGGAGGTCTTATCAAATAATTCACCTAAATAATATTTAATTGTTCAAAAATTATGGGCTTCAACACATGGCTTACCTGAGGCCGGGCTCTATTTATGAGATCATTTTAATCGCTATTTTTATTCTTTGTTAAGGCACTCTACTGCAAGAAAACAAAAGAGGGAAAATTCGTTTCCGCCTTAAACCCTATGGATACAAAAAAATAGGCCAGCCGCGAAACCACAGATCAGTCATCGATGAACCTGAGGTAAAAATGGTTAGGTTTATTTACGAAACTTACTTAAAGAATGCACCATTCTACCTGATCAAACCAAAGTCCCAAGAACTCGGATTTGACAGAAAGGGTAACATGGCCATTGAAAGGATTTAAAAAATGCTCTACACGCAGGCCTTGTAGAAGCTAAGGCCTATACAGAAATACCCTGGAGGGCTCTTCCCCGCTATCCTTAAGTAGATTCATTGACCAGATATCACGAAGAGGGTGCAGCGTAAATTCAAGAGGGTATCTAAAAAGCGTACATTATAAACGATTCACCTCGACTCAGGAAAATTTTAAAATGCCACTATGGTATTTTTTGACCGGGCAGCATCAAAGGGAAAATCCGGACAATATTTTTACTATTACAAATGCAAACAATCAAAGCACAACAATATCAGTGTAAAGATAGCCCATAACCAGTTTGATGCTGTACTAGAACTGAGCCTCCCTGCCAGATCAGTAAAAAAAATCAGGAAAAACTCAAACCAGGAAATTGAAAAAGAGCTTAAGAACAAGAGGAAAACAATGGCAGAAAAAAACCGGAGCTTACAAAAGAAAAGGAACTACTGCATGCAGTGGAAGAAAAATGGATAAAAAATGAAATTGATCAGGGAACTTACCAAAGATGGAAACTCAAATACAAAAGCAACATGATTTGGAAATCGCCATAAAAAGGCAAAATACCAACCACGGTGAGGCTTAGTAAATACTCAACAAGCCATTGAAGAGATTAACCAATATAAAATCCGTCTTTCAAAAATTCAATACACGCGGAAATCGGGAATTAATATAGCCGGTGTTCGACTCAAACCTCTACTATCAAAACGGCATGTATCGAATACCTACAATGACGAATCTATCATGTGTTAATCGCCTGAAAAAAAAGAGTTAGATGCAATGGATATAGACAAAAAAAAGGGAGAATTTTTCAATTCTCCCTTCCAGTGCACTTGTAGGGATTCGAACCCCAAACCTTCTCATCCGTAGTGAGATGCTCTATCCAATTGAGCTACAAATGCATTTCCGTATTGCTAACGGACTGCAAAGGTAGAAAACGAAATCTAAAATCAAAATTATTTCTAAAAAAAAAAATCAATTTTTTCTACCTCTGCTGATGATTAATTACCCAGTGCGTCATTAATTGATTTGAAATCAGGTAGTTCCTTCGCGTCTTCTAAAACTTCAGCATATATTATTTTACCTTCTTCATCAATTACGAATGCAGCTCTTTTAGAAACACCTTTTAATCCAAAAACAAATTCCGGATAAAAAGCACCGTATGCTTCTGACACCTCTTTGTTAAAATCTGACAATAACGGAAACTGATAGCTTTGCACTTCTTTAAACTTCGCTAAAGAAAATGGAGAGTCAACAGAAATACCCAAAACCTGCGCATTTATTCCTTCGTAATAGCTAAAATTATCTCTCATGGCACACAACTGCTCTGTGCATGTTCCGGTAAAAGCCATCGGAAAAAAATGGATAATTACCTTTTTACCTTCAAATGCTGAAAGAGAAACTTCAGTTAAATCAGAACTATATAATTTAAAATCTGGGGCTTGATCGCCAACTTGTAGTGACATATATATTTATTTTTTAATTGTTGTAATTGAATAATTTTAAAAGTGTTAAGCAAATTTTAAATACCCAAATAAATGGCAGATAAATGTTACTTTTTAATTCCAGCTTCTCAGCTTTTACTCTTTACTTTTCCCATCTGCCCGTCTACAATCTTCAATCCTTCTTCAAAGCTCCGCGGATTGTAACCTAAATCCTTCATCGCTTTATCCAGCACAAAACCCGTTTTTACTGGCCGCTTAGCTATTTGGTTTAATGTTGAAGAACTAATTTCAGAAACTATTTGATGATCCAGACTCCAATAATCGGCAACTTTTCGCACAATCTCAGCAATGCTCATATAATCTTTACCAGAGATATGAAAAATACCTCCTGCACGTTTTTCTATTGCCAGAAAACAAGCTTCAGCTAAATCTTCAGCCAGGGTTGGCATGCGAAACTGATCATTCACCACATTAATTGGCATTCCTTTTTCTAAAGCACCTTTTGCCCACAAAACAATATTACTGCGACTCATATCATGAGTGATACCATAAACTAAAATGGTTCTGATGATGGCGTAGTTTATATTCGATTTCTGAATCATTGCTTCAGCTAAAACTTTCGATTGACCATAATAACTTACAGGATTTACGATGTCATTTTCACGGTATGGGCCTTTAAGTCCATCAAAAACAAAATCAGTACTTAAATGAATCAATTGGGTTTGATACTTCCCGCAGATATGAACCAGATTTTCTACAGCGTCTACATTTAATTGTTTACATAATTCTTTATCAGCCTCAGCGGTATCAACATTAGTCATCGCCGCTGTATGAATAATGGCATCAGGCTTATACTTCAAAACTACCTCAGCCATCCGTTCCGGATTTAGAATATCCATTTCCTCATAAACATAACCTTCAGTTACAGGGTATCGATTCACGCCTTTGGAAGTTGCTATCAGATTAAAACGCTTCTCCAGCAATATTTTTTCAGTTATTTTTTGCCCTAAAAGACCGTTGCTTCCGGTGGTTAAAATAGTTTTCATCAGGTGATTTTAAGCCTCTAAATTATCGATTAAAATCATGTTAGAAAAATTTGTAATATATATTTAAAATTTACTAATAATAACTTAACTTTGCCAACCGAATTGGAGCCCTTACAAACTGCTTTAATTCATTGACTGTAATAAATTTACTCACAACAGATATGCCTAACTTAGGAAAAATAGCACAAATTATCGGCCCAGTGGTTGACGTTAGCTTTGCTGATGATGCCCATCTACCTAAAATTTTCGATGCGTTAGAGATAACAAAAGAAAATGGACAAAAAATTGTTTTAGAAGTTCAACAACACTTAGGTGAAGATCGCGTTCGTGCAATCTCTATGGACTCTACAGATGGTTTAGTTCGTGGAATGAAGGTACTTGATACTGGTTCAGCGATTAAAATGCCAGTTGGCGACCAAATTAAAGGTCGTTTATTTAATGTGGTTGGAGAAGCGATTGACGGTATCACAGCAGTTGATAAAACAGATGGTCGTCCTATCCACGCAACTCCTCCTAAGTTTGAAGATTTATCTACCGAAACTGAAGTACTTTTTACAGGTATTAAAGTAATCGATTTATTAGAGCCATATGCAAAAGGTGGTAAAATTGGTTTATTCGGTGGTGCTGGTGTTGGTAAAACAGTATTAATCATGGAGCTGGTAAACAACATCGCTAAAGCTTATGCTGGTTTATCAGTATTTGCCGGTGTGGGTGAGCGTACTCGTGAGGGTAACGATTTACTTCGTGAGTTTATCGAATCTGGGGTAATCAACTATGGTGATGATTTCTTACACTCTATGGAAAAAGGTGGATGGGATTTGAAATCAGTTGATACAGAAAAATTAAAAGAATCAAAAGCAACACTGGTTTTCGGTCAAATGAACGAGCCTCCTGGTGCACGTGCTCGTGTAGCATTATCAGGTTTAACTGTTGCAGAATATTTCCGTGATGGTGATGGTGAAGGCGCTGGAAAAGATATCCTTTTCTTCGTTGATAACATCTTCCGTTTCACACAGGCAGGTTCTGAAGTATCGGCTTTATTAGGTCGTATGCCATCAGCGGTAGGTTACCAACCAACATTGGCAACTGAAATGGGTTTAATGCAAGAGCGTATTACTTCAACTAAGCGTGGTTCAATTACATCAGTACAAGCGGTATATGTACCTGCGGATGATTTAACTGACCCGGCTCCGGCTACAACTTTTGCCCACTTAGATGCCACTACAGTACTTTCACGTAAAATTGCTGAGTTAGGTATTTATCCAGCGGTAGATCCATTAGACTCTACTTCGCGCATCCTTTCTCCTGCTGTTTTAGGTGATGAGCATTATAATACTGCACAACGTGTGAAAGAAACTTTACAGCGTTACAAAGAATTACAAGATATTATTGCGATTTTAGGTATGGATGAATTATCTGAAGAAGATAAATTAGTCGTATCCAGAGCTCGTCGTGTTCAACGTTTCTTATCTCAACCTTTCCACGTTGCTGAGCAATTTACAGGCTTAAAAGGTGTATTGGTTGATATTAAAGATACCATCAAAGGTTTCAATATGATTATGGATGGGGAAGTTGATGAATATCCTGAAGCTGCATTCAACTTAGTTGGTAGCATTGAAGATGCTATTGAAAAAGGTAAAAAATTATTAGCAGAAGCTAATTAGGCCTGAGATATTAGATTTGATATATGAGAATAGATGTATGCTCATATATCAAATCCAAGTTCTGAAATCTAAATAATTAGATGTTAGATTTGAGACGGGATGCAAATCTCAGATCTCAAATCTAACATCTCCAATCTAAAAACAATGAATTTAGAAATATTAACTCCAGATAAAAAAGTTTTCGAAGGTGAAGTAACTGCGGTTACGGTTCCTGGTACTTCGGGTTCTTTTCAGATTTTGAAAGATCACGCTGCAATCATTTCCACTTTGGAAGATGGAGAAGTTATTATAAAAGCAGGCAAAGCTGATGAGCAACGCTTTTTTATTAAAGGCGGTGTAGTAGAAGCCATCCACAATAAAATTGTTGTTTTAGCAGAGGGTATTGCTTAATTAAAAATTTGTCATGCTGAGCTAATTTCAGCAAATCAAAAAAGCCTTTTCGATTAATTTCGAAAAGGCTTTTTTGATTAACAAGCTATTCTGGTTTTTACTTTTATCTTAACTTGATCTCAACTTAAACGACCAAGATTAAAACCCGAAATCGATAGCGTTGATCATAATGATTCAACCCGCTTAAATAATATCATTTATTTTAACTTTTTAGAAGCAAATCGTCATTTCAAGAAGAAAAATAGAAAATTTACAATGCTAGCATAACAAACATACCATATACCGTTTTGATATTTGGTTCAATAGTGTCGGGATAATATCACTATTTACGCACCATATCGGAATTATAAACTAAAAGAACAACAAAAAACAGAATTATATTCCGATTTCATTTTTTTTCAATTTATTTTGCATATTAATGAACCAAAAACTAAATTGGTATTTATAAAGCGACAGAAAATAATGACAAACCTAAACAACAAATTTTCAAACAACACTTCTGCAATTGCGGCTGGAAATGTTGCGGTGTTGCCTGTCATTATTCTGAATCTACTACTCCTGATTTTATTGGGCAAACAGCGGACGCAATTTAAATAGATTTAAAAAAACTAATTATACCTAAAGCGTCCTGATACAAACAGGACGCTTTTTTTAAATAACAAAACAGCGTATTATGAAATACTATAATGCCAATACGATAATTTATATAGATGGCCGGTTTGAAAAAGCCGTAGATAGCAGCACGGATCTTTACGGCCAATCGCTTCATTATGGTTATGCTGCTTTTGAAGGTATTAGAGCATACAAAACCCATAACGGAAACCGTATTTTTAAGGCAGCGGCACACTTTGATCGCTTAGAGCGCTCTTGCCATTTGGCCAATATTCCTTTCCCATGGGATAAACAAGAATTAATTAAAGAAACCTACAAGCTCTTGACGTTGAATAAACTGAAGGATGCCTATATCCGCCCTCTGGTTTTCTGTCACCCTAACATGAAACTAAATTCTCCAAGTGGTGTATCAATTTTAATATGCGCCTGGGATTGGGATGCCTATTCTGGAAATAAATTATTAAAATTAACCATATCTGATTACGAGCGGCCAAATCCAAAATCAACTCCAATGGAGGCGAAACTAAGCGGAAATTATGTCAACTCTATATTAGCTACAACTGCCGCTAACATAAAAGGTTATGATGAAGCACTTCTTTTAGATATGCATGGCTTTATTGCAGAAGCTTCAGGTGCAAATATTTTTATTGAAAAAGACGGGAAACTTTACACACCATCATTAGGAAATATTTTACCTGGAATTACCAGAGCTACTGTAAAAGAGCTTTGCACTGTTCTAGATATCGAATGTATCGAGAAGAAGTTAACTATAGAAGATTTGCGAAATGCAGATAGTGCCTTTTTGTGTGGAACGGCTACTGAAATTGCAGGTATAGCATCGATTGATGATATTGTTTTCCGGTCGCTTTGGAGAGAATCTATAGGTTACACCATCCAGCGGGCTTATAAGAATTTAGTGCTTGAAAAAGTGAATTACGAGGTGATTATATAGTAGTAAATATCGAGTACTAAGACGGATTGAAAAACATAATAATTTTAAAACATTTCAACTCTAAAACATTACAACATTACCCCCAATTATTAAAAAATGAGCGAATTAAATAAGTACAGTAAAACATTTACACAAGACCCTACCCAACCTGCTGCGCAGGCTATGCTTTATGGAATCGGCTTAACTGATGCTGATATGGCTAAAGCACAAGTCGGTATTGCAAGTATGGGTTATGATGGTAACACCTGCAACATGCACCTTAATGATCTTGCAAAAGAAGTTAAAGCGGGCGTCTGGAAAAATGATTTAGTGGGCTTAACTTTCAATACCATTGGTGTGAGTGATGGGATGAGTAACGGTACGGATGGTATGCGTTATTCTTTGGTTAGCCGCGATGTAATTGCCGACAGTATCGAAACCATTTGCGGTGGACAATATTACGATGGAATTATCTCCATTCCAGGCTGTGATAAAAATATGCCGGGAGCAATTATGGCTATGGCTCGCTTAGATCGGCCTTCAATTATGGTTTACGGTGGTACAATTGCTCCAGGCCATTATAAAGGGGAAGAATTAAATATCGTTTCTGCTTTTGAAGCCTTAGGACAAAAAATTTGTGGTAATCTTTCTGAAGAAGACTATCAAGGGATTATCAAACACACATGCCCAGGTGCCGGCGCTTGTGGTGGTATGTACACGGCCAACACAATGGCTTCTGCTATTGAGGCTTTAGGTATGAGTTTACCATATTCTTCTTCTAATCCAGCAGTAAGTGAGGAGAAAAAGCAAGAGTGTTTGGATGCAGGAAAGTATATCAAAATTTTATTAGAGAAAGATATTAAGCCATCAGATATCATGACGAGGAAAGCATTTGAAAATGCTATCCGTTCGATCATTATTTTAGGGGGAAGCACCAATGCAGTATTGCATTTTATTGCCATGGGCAAAGCTATTGGTGTTGAAATTACCCAGGATGATTTCCAGAGAATGAGCGATATAACGCCGGTTTTAGCTGATTTTAAACCAAGCGGAAAATACTTGATGCAGGATTTACATCAATATGGTGGTATTCCTGCAGTATTGAAATTCTTATTGAATGAAGGCTTATTGCATGGCGATTGTTTGACTGTAACTGGTAAAACAATGGCTGAAAATTTAGCTGACGTTAAATCAATTATGGATTACGATCAGAAAATCATTCAGAAATTAAGCGAACCAATCAAACCAACGGGTCACTTACAAATTCTTTATGGAAATTTAGCCGAAAAAGGTTCGGTTGCAAAGATTTCTGGTAAAGAGGGCGAAAAATTTGAAGGTCCGGCACGTGTTTTTGACGGTGAGCATGATTTAATTGCTGGTATTTCTAGCGGTCGCGTTCAACCCGGCGATGTAATTGTAATCAAAAATTCTGGCCCTGTAGGCGCTCCAGGTATGCCTGAAATGTTAAAGCCAACTTCAGCAATTATTGGTGCAGGTTTAGGTAAATCAGTTGCATTAATTACTGATGGTCGTTTTTCTGGTGGAACACATGGCTTCGTAGTTGGTCACATCACGCCAGAATCTTACAAAGGTGGTTTAATTGGCTTAGTTGAAGATAATGATCCAATTTTAATCGATGCAGTTAATAACATTATCAGCCTTCAGGTAAGCGAAGAGATTATCGCAGAACGAAGAAGCAGATATGTTCAACCAGCATTGAAGGTAACAAAAGGTGTTTTATATAAATATGCTAAAACCGTATCAGACGCAGCTAGTGGTTGTGTAACTGATGAATATTAAATTTTGAAGTCATCCCGACAAAAAATTAATATTTAAATGAATACAATATGCAAATTATTAAAAGCATTGAAAATAAAATTTATATCATTAGGGGTGAAAGAGTAATGTTAGATTTTGATTTAGCATCACTCTATGAAGTTGAAACAAAGGTTTTGAATCAAGCGGTAAAGCGAAACATGGAGCGTTTTCCAGAGGACTTTATGTTTAGGCTGTCCGCAAGTGAATGGGATAGTATGCGGTCACAAATTGTGACCGCATACGAAGAAATCCCTAATACATCATCACAAATTGTGATGATAAGCCAGAACAAAAGAAATAATAGCATTACTCCTTTTGCTTTTACAGAGCAAGGCGTTGCAATGTTAAGTGGAGTTTTAAGAAGCGAAAGGGCAATTAACATGAACATTGCCATTATGAGAGCATTTGTAGATGTTCGCAAAATTTTGCTAAAACAAAGCAATATTAATGAACAGCTACTTGAAATTAAAGAGCGACTTGGAGAGCATGATGTTCAATTAAACGAACTCTACGATGCAATGGATAACATGCTCGATGAAAAAATTGCTCAATTAAAATGGAAAGATAGGGAGCGAATTGGCTTTAAAATTAAAGAATAAGGAACCGCAATAAAAAACTATGGAAACTGCACAAGATATAATTCAACCAGAGGCAAAGGCAGAAACCTCTAAAACATTATTCAAAGGAACTGGTTCACAAGCGCTTTTGAATGGATTGATTGAAGAAGGCGTAAGTACGATCTTCGGTTACCCTGGTGGAGCAATTATGCCAATTTATGATGCATTATATGATTATGCAGATAAACTCGAGCACATTTTAGTTCGACATGAACAAGGTGGCATTCATGCTGCGCAAGGTTTTGCCAGAACCAGTGGTAAAGTGGGCGTTTGTTTTGCGACCAGTGGTCCGGGCGCAACTAATTTAGTTACCGGTTTGGCCGATGCTCAAATTGACAGCACGCCATTGGTTTGTATCACAGGGCAGGTTTTTGCTCATTTATTAGGAACTGATGCTTTTCAGGAAACGGATGTGATTAACATTACAACCCCCGTTACCAAATGGAATTATCAGGTAACTGATGCTAAAGAAATCCCCGAAGTGTTAGCTAAAGCCTTTTATATTGCAAAGAGTGGCCGTCCAGGACCTGTATTGATTGATATCACCAAAAATGCGCAGCTACAGGTAGAAGAATTCCCTGAATACATAAAGTGCAATCATATCCGCTCTTACCGCCCGAAACCAAAAGTTAGGTTTGAATATATTGAGCAGGCTGCAGCTTTAATTAATACTGCAAAAAAACCCTTTGTATTATTTGGTCAGGGTGTTGTATTAGGTAATGCTGAAGCTGAATTCAAAGCTTTTATCGAAAAAAGCGGTATTCCGGCTGCGTGGACTATTATGGGCGAAGGCGCTATTCCGACTGCGCATCCGTTAAACGTAGGCATGTTGGGCATGCATGGTAATTATGGCCCAAATGTGTTAACGAATGAATGTGATGTTTTAATTGCTATTGGGATGCGTTTCGATGACCGGGTAACTGGTCGTTTGGATAAATATGCCAAACAAGCAAAAGTGATTCACCTGGATATCGATCCAGCCGAAATTGATAAAAACGTAAAAGCTGATGTGGGTGTTTGGGGCGATTGTAAAGAAACCCTTCCCCTATTAACCACGCTGGTTAACGAAAGCAACCATGATGAATGGTTAGCAAAATTCAGAGATTATAATCAACAAGAAATTGATCAGGTGATTACTCCTGAACTTTACCCCACAAGCGAAGAAATGACTATGGGTGAAGTATTGAGAAATATCAATGAAATTTGTGGTGGTAATGCCGTAATTGTTACCGATGTTGGTCAACATCAAATGGTGGCTTGCCGCTATGCAAAATTCAATAATACCCGCTGCAATGTTACATCTGGTGGTTTGGGCACCATGGGTTTTGGTTTGCCTGCGGCAATTGGTGCTAAATATGGTGCGCCAGATAAAACGGTGATCGCTATTATTGGTGATGGTGGATTCCAGATGACACCTCAGGAACTAGGTACGATTATGCAATTTGGTGCAGCAGTTAAAATTTTGATTTTAAACAACCGATTCTTAGGAATGGTACGCCAATGGCAACAATTATTTCACGACAAACGCTATTCATTTGTGAATATCACCAGTCCTGATTTTGTGGCACTTGCAAAATCTTATTATATAGAGGCTAACAAAGTTGATGAACGGGCAAACTTAAAACACGCGTTGGAGACCATGATTAATCATGAGGGCTCTTACTTATTAGAAGTGATGGTTGGGAGAGAAAATAATGTCTTCCCAATGGTTCCACAAGGAATGAGTGTTAGCGAAATAAGATTAAAGTAATTAAGATAAAAGAATAAAGAGCAAGGAATAAAGATTGAAAGTACCGATATGATGTCTTTTATCATTATTCCTTCATCCTTAATCACCAGAAAATGAGTACTGAAAATACATTAGAACATAAAATAGCAAAAGCCGATTTCGAAGGAAAGCAGGAATATACCATTACTGTTTATGCTGAAAATCGTATCGGTTTATTAAACAGGATTGCGATTATCTTTTCGAAAAGAAAAATCAATATTGAGAGCTTAAATACTTCTCCATCAGAAATCGATGGGATCCATCGTTTTAATATTGTGATTACCGAAAGTTACGAAGTGGTTAGAAAGCTTGCCCGTCAAATTGAAAAGCAGATTGAAGTACTGAAAGTCTATTTCAACACCAACGATGAGATTATCTGGCAAGAATTAGCGTTATACAAAGTTTCTACAGATGAAATTGCAGAAAAAGTAACCGTAGAAAGACTGCTTAGACAATATGGTGCAAGTGCGGTAGTGATTCGTAAAGATTATACTGTTTTTGCTGTAACCGGACACAGAGAAGAGACTGATGCTTTGGTTAAAGCTTTAGAACCTTATGAACTGATTGAATTTGTACGTTCTGCAAGGGTTGCCATTATTAAAGATAGCGCCGGGTTCCACGAAAAATTAAAAGAATTTGAAGCTTTTGAACCAGGTGAAGAATTGGTTGAAAATGAATTCTTAGATAAAGGAGAAAAGATTTTTACCATGTAATAAGCCGAAAGCTCAAAGACTAAAGCGAATTGTCATACTGAGCCTTTCGAAGCATTAAAAAATTGGTCATTGAGATGAGGAACGAAGAAGCAATCACCAAATCAAACAGATTGCTTCTGCTCGCACAAACCCAGCTTCGCAATGACGAGAATATAAAAAACATGAAACCAATATTTGAATTCATAATCAACTCACGCAAAGCCTTCATTCAATTGATAGATGGCTTAACCGTTGAGCAGTTGAATAAAATTCCTGATGGATATAACAACAACATCATCTGGAATTTCGGGCACATTGTGGTGAGTACGCAATTATTGTGTTATGTACGTACTGGCATTTGGGCTGATGCTTCGGGTGTGAAGTTTGCAGATGCTTATAAAAAAGATACCAAACCAACATATTTTGTTACTGAAGCAGAGGTAGATGAGTTGAAAAGATTAGCTTTTGAAACCATCAAGCAAATAGAAGATGATTATGCGAATGGAAAATTTGCAAAGATTAATCCTTATGCAACCTCTACCTATTTTGCTCAAATGAATAGTATTGAAGAAATTTTAACAACAACCATTGGACATGATAACCTGCATTACGGCTATTCATTGGCCTTGAAGAAAGGTGTAGAAAAGGTTTAGGATGACAACCTAGAACCAAAGTAAAATAAACCCGATTGAAGTGGAAATACTTTTTTGAAGATGTTACGAAAAAGATTGCCACGTCGTTCCTCCTCGCAATGACGAGAATGGAGCGAATGACAGAAGTTAAAAAAGATTGAAACGGAAAGCGGGACTGAAATAACCGAATAGCACAGAAACCTGCTTTTCAAAACAATAACTAATTAGAAAATAGAACCATAAAATAAATAACAAAAACGATGTCAAATTATTTTAACACATTACCTCTTAGAGAAAAATTAAACCAGCTTGGTGTTTGCGATTTCATGGATAGCAACGAGTTTTTAGATGGCGTTAGCGCACTAAAAGGCAAAAAACTAGTGATTGTAGGTTGCGGTGCTCAAGGCTTAAATCAAGGTTTAAATTTGAGAGATAGTGGTTTAGATGTAAGCTACACGTTGCGCAAAGAGGCGATTGAAGGCAAAAGAGATTCATGGAAAAATGCAACCGAAAACAACTTCAAAGTTGGTACTTACGAAGAGTTAATTCCTAGTGCTGATGTGGTAATTAACCTTACGCCAGATAAACAACATACCGCCGTTGTAAACGCAATTATGCCTTTAATGAAGGAAGGTGCAACATTATCTTACTCACACGGTTTCAATATTGTGGAGGAAGGCATGCAAATCCGTAAAGATTTAACAGTTATTATGGTTGCGCCTAAATGTCCGGGTAGTGAAGTTAGAGCAGAATATGTTCGTGGTTTTGGTGTCCCAACTTTAATTGCTGTGCATCCAGAAAACGATCCTCAAGGTAAAGGGTTAGCACAGGCTAAAGCTTATTGCGTGGGCACTGGCGGACACAGAGCGGGTGTTTTAAAATCATCATTTGTGGCCGAGGTTAAATCTGATTTAATGGGTGAGCAAACTATTCTTTGTGGATTGTTACAAACAGGATCTATCCTATCATTCGATAAAATGGTAGAAAAGGGAATAGATGCTGGTTATGCCTCTAAACTGGTTCAATATGGTGTTGAAGTAATTACGGAAGCCTTGAAACAAGGTGGCATTACCGCAATGATGGATCGCTTGAGCAATGTTGCTAAAATCAAAGCTTTTGAAATTTCCGAAGAATTGAAAGACATCATGCGCCCTTTATTCCAAAAACACCAGGATGATATTATGAGTGGCGAATTTAGCCGTACCATGATGGAAGACTGGGCTGCCGGAGATAAAAACTTACTAAAATGGAGAGCTGAAACAGGCGAAACGGCCTTCGAAAAAACGCCAGCTGGCGACGTTAAAATTGGTGAGCAGGAATATTTCGATAATTACACTTTAATGGTAGCTTTTGTACGTGCCGGAGTAGAATTGGCTTTTGAAACAATGGTGCAGGCAGGTATTAAACCAGAATCTGCTTATTATGAGTCGTTACACGAAACGCCGCTTATCGCAAACACCATTGCACGTAAAAAATTATTCGAAATGAACCGCGTAATTTCTGATACAGCTGAATATGGTTGTTACTTATTTGATCAGGCTTGTAAACCATTATTAGCTGACTTCATGACTAAAGTTGACACTGACTTAGTGGGTAAAAACTTTAATGAAGGTAAAGATGGTGCGGTAGACAACAGAAAATTAATTGATGTTAACGAGGCAATCCGCTCACACGAGGTAGAACAAATTGGTGCTACTTTGCGCAAAGCGATGACCGCAATGAAGGCAATTAAAACTGCATAACCCCCAATTTCCTAAACGGAGGCTTTAAATACAAAACCAAACCTCGCAGATTTTTGAAATTTGCGAGGTTTAAAAAAGATTAACAAAATGTCAAAAACATTAGTAGAAAAAATTTGGGACGCACACGTTGTAAAAAGTGAAGAAGGCTTTCCTGATATTTTATACATTGATACACACTTAATACATGAGGTAACTTCTCCGCAGGCTTTTGATGGTTTGCGCAAAAGAGGATTACCAGTATTTCGTCCGCAGCAAACGGTGGCAACTGCAGACCATAACGTGCCTACTCTAGATCAGTTATTACCGATTAAAGAAGAACTATCTCGTTACCAGGTGGATATGCTAACCAAAAACTGTGCGGAATTTGGAATAGAATTGTATGGTTTAGGTCATCCTTTTCAAGGGATTGTTCACGTAATCGGACCTGAATTAGGTATTACCTTGCCAGGGAAAACGATGGTATGTGGTGATAGCCACACCTCAACACATGGTGCTTTTGGAGCCATTGCTTTTGGTATCGGAACCTCGCAAGTGGAGCAGGTTTTTGCAACGCAATGTTTATTGCAGTCGAAACCTAAAACCATGAAAATTGAGGTTAATGGCGAATTGGGCAAAGGTGTTGGTGCAAAAGACATCATCCTTTACATCATCGCTCAGATTTCTGCAGCAGGCGGAACGGGTTATTTCATTGAGTATGCAGGTTCTGCAATTGAAGCTTTGAGCATGGAAGCCCGAATGACAATCTGCAACATGAGTATCGAGATGGGTGCCAGAGGTGGTTTAATTGCGCCAGACCAAACCACTTTTGATTACATTAAAGGTAGAGAATTTGCACCAAAAGGAGAAGACTGGGATAAAGCTTTAGCGTACTGGAAAACTTTGTATAGCGATGCTGATGCGAAATTCGATAGCGTTTTAACTTTTAATGCGGCAGACATTGCACCAATGATTACTTATGGAACCAACCCGGGAATGGGAATGGGAATCCAGGAGCACATTCCGGCTACTAATGCACAACCTGAGAAAGAAAAACTTTCTTACCAAAAGGCTTTGGATTATATGGGCTTTGATGATGATGCCGCTTTGATTGGAAAGCCGGTTGATTATGTTTTCATCGGCAGCTGTACCAACTCCCGCATCGAAGATTTACGTCAGGTTGCAGATTTTGTAAAAGACAAACGCAAAGCGGATAATGTAACGGTATGGATTGTTCCGGGTTCGAAACAAGTGGAGCAACAAGCTAAAAACGAAGGCTTAGATAAAATCTTCGAAGCCGCAGGTTTTCAATTGCGTGAACCAGGTTGCAGTGCTTGCTTAGGTATGAATGAAGATAAAATTCCAGCTGGAAAATATTGTGTTTCAACATCGAACAGAAATTTTGAAGGTAGGCAAGGACAGAATGCCAGAACATTACTGGCCAGTCCGCTAACCGCTGCTGCGGCTGCCGTAACCGGCGTGATTACGGACGTTAGAGAAATGCTTGAACCGGTAGAAGGATAAAGATATAATGTTTAAGATGTTTTTGCAATGTATCTAACCCACTCGTCATTGCGAGGCACGAAGCAATCTAATTTACACAGATTGCTTGGTAACTCGCAATGAAGGAAAGCTAAGAAAATATGATTTTAGAAGTTGCGATATTAAATGTAAAAGCTGGCTTATCAGCTGATTTTGAAAAGGCTTTTAATGAAGCTGAAAAAATTATTTCCTCCATGGAAGGTTACATTTCGCATCAACTGAAAAAGTGTTTGAAAGAAACTGACAAATATATTTTGCTGGTAAACTGGGAAACATTAGAAGCACATACCGAAGGTTTTAGAGGGTCTGCAGAATACCAAAATTGGAAAAAACTACTTCATCATTTTTATGATCCTTTTCCAACAGTTGAACATTATGTTTAAGCGATTGAGTTCTGTATGATTGGATGATTGAATATCGCATAGAGATTTAATCTTAAAACCTCTAGTCATGTGAACCTTGGTCAAAAAGAAAAAAAATTATGCCGGAAATCGTTTGGGATGCAAAATTATACGACAAACAACACCACTTCGTATCTGACTATGGAGCTGATGTTTTGCAATGGTTGGCGCCCAAAGCCAACGAACATATTTTAGATGTAGGTTGTGGAACTGGTCAGCTAGCCGCTCAAATTGCAGAAAGTGGTGCAATAGTTTTAGGAACTGATGCATCGGCAGATATGGTTGCAAATGCTAAAGCCGCCTATCCAAACTTAAAGCTTGAAGTGGTTGATGGAACTAAACTTCCTTATCAGGAAAACTTCGATGCCATTTTCAGCAATGCAACTTTCCACTGGATTGAAAACCAAAATGCATTAGTAGAGGGTTTGTTTCAAAGCCTGAAAACTGGCGGAAGATTAGTTGCTGAGTTTGGTGGAAAAGGAAATGTAAAAAGCATTACCGATGCTATAAAATCTGCTGCTGAACAATTGGGGTTCGCAGATAAAGTTTTGACTGATTTTTGGTTCTTTCCATCAGTTAGTTCTTATTCAACGCTATTAGAATCGAAAGGTTTTGAAGTTGAACAAATTTGGTTATTCGACAGACCAACCAAGTTAGTTGGCGAAGAAGGCATGTATGTTTGGATTAATCAATTTGCACAGCATGCATTTAAAAACTTGACTAACGAACAAGCCGAATCGATTAAAAATTTAGCTGTCGAAATATTAAAACCTAATTACTTCATTAACGGAGAATGGGTTGCAGATTACAGAAGATTAAGGATTAAAGCTTGGAAAAGAGCTTAAAGACTAAAGACCAAAGCGAACCAATCTCGATACTTGATACTCGCTTCTAGATACTATTAAAATGAAAAAATTCACAAAATTAACATCGGCAGTAGTGCCTTTAAATATAGAGAACATTGATACCGACCAGATTATTCCGGCGAGGTTTCTAAAAGCCACCACACGTGATGGTTTTGGCGAAAATTTGTTCCGCGACTGGCGTTATGAAAATGATAATCAACCTAAAGTTGATTTTGTGCTAAATGATCCAACTTATAGCGGTCAGGTTTTAGTTGCAGGAAAAAACTTTGGTTGTGGTAGCAGTCGTGAGCATGCGGCCTGGGCTATTCAGGATGCAGGTTTCGATGTGGTAATCAGTAGTTTCTTTGCCGACATTTTCAAAGGAAATGCGTTGAACAATGGATTATTACCGATACAGGTAAGCGAAGAGTTTCTGGCTCAGATTTTCGCGGCAGTGGATACAAATTCTAAATCTCCTTTGGAAGTTGATTTAGAAAAACAAACGGTAACCATTGTAGAGACAGGGGCACAAGAATCATTTGAAATTAATCCATACAAAAAATCTTGTTTGATTAATGGCTACGATGATATTGATTTCATTTTGGCCCAAAAGGATTTGATTGAGGAATTTGAGAAAAACTAAAAGGCCAAAGCTTAAACCTACCTGCCGAAAGACATGAACTAAAGCTAACACACTCGTCATTGCGAGGCACGAAGCAATCCCATTCCAAGAGATTGCTTCGTGCCTCGCAATGACGACAATAAAAAAGAGAATGAAACAAAATATAGTCAACATTCAAAACCTAAACCTAAAACGCCAACAAAAACCGGTGTTAAAGGATTTGAACTGGACTATTTATCGTGGCGAAAATTGGGCATTAGGTGGCGCAAGTGGAAGCGGAAAAACTTCATTAGCTCAAGTTATCTCAGGCTTGCAAAGTGCAGCTGGCGAGGTAAAAATTAATTTTGATAATGATAGCCATTTACCAGCAAAGGTTTTATTTGTAGAAAGCTGGTATCAGTTTAAAAATTTGGAAGGTGTTGCTAATTTCTATTATCAACAGCGTTATACCAGTCAGCAGGCTAAAGATACCTTAACGGTCCATGCAGAATTAGTTGATTTTGGCAAGGAGAACCATCTACATTTCGATCACGTAGAACCGATTTTAGAAGCACTGCACTTTGCAACGTTTGCCAGTTCTCAATTGATAGAATTATCAAGCGGAGAGCATAAAAAATTGCAACTGGTTAAAGCTTTATGGTTGAAGCCGCAATTGCTAATTATCGACCAGCCTTATACAGGCCTTGATGCCACATCTCGTAAAAACCTTAATCTTTTATTGGATGAAGTTTCAACCGATGGTGTTCAATTGATTTTAATTTCAAACGATTCGGAGTTACCAAGTTCTGTTAATCGTTTTGCGGAAATAATAAATGGTCAAATTTCAGATTCAAGAATCATAACATCAGTTTTTGAAGATAAACATTTAAGAGAAATTCCTGATTTTCTTAAAGAATCACCGGAATATTCTTCGAGGAATATTGTAAAAATGGTGGATGTGAACATCAGCTATGGCGAAAAGCAGGTTTTAAAAAACATCAATTGGGAAGTTAAAGCCGGAGAAAAATGGTTATTGCAGGGACACAATGGTTCTGGTAAATCGACATTATTGAGTCTGATCAACGGCGATCATCCACAATCTTACGCCAACGAGCTTTATTTATTTGGCAACAGGCGTGGAAGTGGCGAAAGCATTTGGGATATTAAGCAACACATAGGCTTAATCTCTCCTGAATTTCACTGGTACTTTGATGCATCAGCTACAGTTTGGCAAAGCATTGCTTCAGGATTTTATGATACAGTGGGCCTGTTTCAGCAATTGCCTTATTCAAAAGGGATACAGGTTGATGAACTGGTTGAATATTTTGGATTAACCCCAGATAAAAATGCCCTGTTAACATCACTTCCACTGGGTAAACAGCGGCTGGTCTTATTAGCAAGGACAATCATTAAAAATCCGAAATTACTGATCCTGGATGAGCCCTGCCAGGGATTAGACCAGCAACAGACCAAACATTTTAACCAGCTGGTTGATGAACTTTGCAGCAATGGCATGACTTTAATTTATGTTGGCCATTTTGAATCGCGATTGCCCACCTGTATAGAGAAAAAAATATTATTAGAAAACGGCGAGGTAAAAGCCGTTGAAAGTTTAAATATAGAAATACTAAGCTAAAGCAGAATTGCTACCGAAACTCAGATTAAACGAAATTAATTTTCCCGATATCCGTAATTACGTGGTAAATAATTAGCTGAAAAACAATAAAAGTCGAAAATGAAGAAGAACATTTTAGTAATACCTGGAGACGGTATTGGACCAGAAGTAACCACCTGGGGAAAAGCAGCATTAGAAAAAATTGCAGAAATTTTCGGTCATGAATTTGTATTTGATGAAGCTTTAATGGGCCATGCGGCTATTGAAGTAACAGGCGAACCTTTGCCAGACGAAACTTTAGAGAAAGCAAGAAAAAGCGATGCTATCCTATTTGGCGCCATTGGCCATGCCAAATATGACAACGACCCGAGTTTAAAAGTCAGACCAGAGCAAGGCTTATTAAAAATCCGTAAGGAACTTGGTTTATTTGCCAACCTCCGCCCTATATTACTATTTGATGAACTTCTTCAGGCATCGAGCATCAAACCTGAAATTTTAAGAGGAACAGATATATTATTTTTCCGTGAATTGACAGGTGACGTTTATTTTGGCGAAAAATCTCGTTCTGAAGATAGAAATACAGCGTCTGATTTAATGATTTACCACCGTTATGAAGTAGAGCGAATTGCACACAAAGCTTATCAGGCAGCACAACAACGCAATAAAAGATTGTGTTCAGTAGATAAGGCCAACGTTTTGGAAAGTTCCAGACTTTGGCGTGAAACCGTTCAGGAAATTTCAAAACAATACCCTGATGTAGAAACGGAACACATGTTTATCGATAATGCAGCAATGCAGCTGATCAAAAACCCTAAAAAATTTGACGTGGTTTTAACAGCGAATTTATTTGGCGATATTCTCACCGATGAAGCATCTCAAATTGCAGGTTCAATGGGTATGCTGGCATCTGCTTCAGTTGGTGAAAGCACCGGTTTCTTCGAACCAATTCATGGTTCAGCACACGATATTACTGGTAAAGATTTAGCAAATCCATTAGCCTCTATCCTATCTGCAGCATTAATGCTCGAAATAGGTTTCGGTTTAAAAGAAGAAGCTAAACTACTGGTTGATACGGTTGATGAGGTACTGAAAGAAGGTTTCAGAACCCATGACATTGCCGACCAAACTACTAACCGATTTAAAGTTTTAGGCACAGCCGAAATGGGTAAATTGGTATTAAAATTCTTAAGTCAAAAAATTAATCAATCCTAAATAAAAGATTATGATTCACGATCCAAACAAAGTTTATATTTTCGACACGACATTACGTGACGGTGAGCAGGTTCCTGGCTGCCAGTTAGATACAAAACAAAAAATTGAAATCGCTAAATCACTCGAACTTCTAGGTGTTGATGTGATTGAAGCTGGATTTCCTGTTTCCAGCCCGGGCGATTTTAATAGTGTTATCGAATTATCAAAGGCGGTAAATAATCCCATTATTTGTGCCTTAACCCGTGCAAATAAAAATGATATCGATGTGGCTGCCGATGCTTTACGTTATGCTAAAAGACCGCGTATCCATACGGGAATTGGGGCCTCTGATTTCCACATTAAACATAAATTTAACTCTACCCGCGAAGAGATTTTGGAACGTGCTGTAGATGCTGTAAAATATGCTAAAAAATATGTAGAGGATGTGGAGTTTTACGCCGAAGATGCCGGCCGTGCTGATATTGAGTTTTTATCCAAAATGGTTGAAGCAGTAATTGCTGCCGGTGCTACTGTAGTGAATATTCCTGATACTAACGGTTATTGTTTACCAGACCAATATGGTTCGAAAATTCTTTACCTAAAAGAAAATGTAAAAAATATCGATAACACTATTATCTCTGTTCATTGCCACAACGATTTAGGTTTAGCAACAGCAAATTCAATTGCAGGATTACAAAATGGTGCCCGACAGGTTGAATGTACCATCAATGGCATTGGCGAACGTGCTGGTAATACCTCTATGGAAGAGGTAGTGATGATTTTAAAAACACACAAAGTTTTAGGCCTAAATACCAGCATCAATGCTACGCAGTTTTATGATATCAGTCATATGGTGAGAAACCAGATGAACATGCCCGTTCAACCCAACAAAGCTATTGTTGGTGGCAATGCATTTTCACATAGCTCCGGAATTCACCAGGATGGTTTCTTAAAAAACCGGGAAAACTATGAAATCATTAAGCCAGAAGATGTTGGTTTTCCAGATGCCAGTATTGTTTTAACTGCAAGAAGTGGCCGACATGCCTTGAAACATCATTTGGTTCGCTTGGGACATGATTTAGATAAAGAAAACCTTGATGTTGTTTACAAACAATTTCTGGTGTTAGCCGATAGCAAACAAGGCATTAATGATACTGATTTAAACCAGTTAGTTGCTTTACATTTGGCATAATAAAGCTAAAAATTAAAGCAAAACAAACTCGCCCTTGCGAGGTACGAAACAATCTGCTTAGATAGGTTGTTTGTGCCCTGCACTGACGGAGTAATACTAAACCTGATAGAAGTGAAAATACTTTTTGTTGCATTTCATTCTTTGTTCACAATCGCTAACAAAAAGATTGAAACGGATAGCAGGGCTGCAACAAGCGAAAGGCACAGCATTTGCTTTTCTAAATAATAAAACAGGATGATTACACCTGTGAAACGATATATAAAAATGAACACGATAACAACAGAGGCACTTGATTTTGATGCTGCATTTGAGCGGCTAAAAAATGTGGTAAAACGCACTCCTTTAGAATTTAATGCTGGCCTATCTTTACGTTACAATGCAAATATTTATTTAAAGCGGGAAGATTTACAAATTGTACGGTCCTATAAATTACGTGGCGCCTATAATAAGATTAGTTCTTTACCACAGGAAGCTTTAACCAATGGAGTGGTTTGTGCAAGCGCTGGTAATCATGCTCAAGGTGTGGCCTATTCTTGCCAAAAACTAGGCATTAAAGGTGTCATTTTCATGCCCGAAATTACCCCAAAACAAAAAATTAAGCAGGTTAACATGTTTGGCGGTAATAATATCGAAGTTGTTTTAGTGGGTGATACTTTTGACGATTGTTTAAAAGTTGCATTAGCATATTCAGAAGAGAAGTCGGCTACTTTTATTCCCCCTTTCGATGATGAAAAGGTAATTGAGGGGCAGGCAACTGTTGCGATGGAAATATTTGAGGACCTTCCTGATCTCGACACAATTGTTGTACCTGTAGGTGGCGGGGGTTTAGCTTCTGGCGTTAGCGCTTACTTACAGACAGTAAAACCTGAGGTAAAAATACTCGGCGTAGAACCAATGGGCGCACCCTCATTGAGTGAAGCCCTTAAAAATGGCGGACCAGTAACGGTTGAAAATATCGAACGATTTGTAGATGGTGCCGCGGTAAAGCGAATGGGCTGGATTACCTACCAGTACTGCAAAGAGCTGTTAAGTTCTACTTATTTAATTCCTGAAGGACAAATTTGCACCACTATACTAAAACTTTATAATGAAGATGCAATTGTAGTAGAGCCTGCTGGTGCTTTATCTGTTGCGGCTTTAGAGCAGGTGAAGGATCAAATTGAAGGCAAAAATGTAGTTTGTGTAATTAGCGGTGGGAATAATGATATTGAACGGATGCAGGAGATCAAAGAGAAATCTTTGCTTTTTGAAGGATTGAAGCATTATTTTATTGTTCGTTTTCCTCAACGTCCGGGAGCACTAAAACTATTCGTCAATGAAGTTTTAGGTCCGCAGGACGATATTACTCGTTTTGAATTCATTAAAAAAACCAATAAAGAAAATGGCCCTGCACTGGTGGGCATTGAGCTTTCAAATAGAAATGATTATGCAAGTTTACTACAACGTATGAAAGATTTTAAATTTGAAATTATCGAACTGAACCAGGATCAGACATTGTTTGAATATCTGGTTTAAAATATTAATTATTAAAAATAGTACCATCATCGTATTGAATTTATTTCAGTACCTTTTTACCAAAGAAAGGCTCTGAAATGAATTCAGGCTGAAGGAAATGATAAAGACAAAATGAATTTTAAAGATTTAGCAAATAAAACATTAATTGCCGACCAGGATATTGACTGGGAGGATTTGGGCAATGGTGTTAGGCGAAAAATTATGGCTTACGATGACAACATGATGTTGGTTAAAGTTGCTTTTGAAAAAGATGCTGTGGGCGCTATTCACAACCACCCTCACCTACAATTAAGCTATGTTGCTAAAGGTAGTTTTGAAGTTAGCATGGGTGATGATAAAAAAATCTTGCATGAGGGTGATGTCTTTTTTGCCCCAACGATGGTTTTTCACGGCGTACGTTGCCTTGACGCTGGTTTACTCATTGATGTTTTTAATCCACACCGGGAAGATTTTTTAAGATAAGGCTGAGGTTAAGGTTGAACCTTAATTTCAGCCTTAGCCTCATTCAAAAGTTAACCTTACATTTTTGTAACCCAATCCCTCAATTATTGGTTTCAGCACATTTGCCGCATTGGTTTTAGTCTGAGCCAATATGTTCGATTTTTTAACTTCCGCAGTAACATGTTTTTCAGCTGCTTTATAAGCTTCGTCCACTAATCCCGCTTCGCGGAAGAAAGCCATTTTGGTATCGTAAACCCGCGAATTTTTATGGTCAATTTTCACATAGCAAATTTCTGGCTGTGGTAAATTTACTACAGCTGTATCCGCATCTATTTCTATACTTTCCTTGGTAACCTTTGTTAAGTCGATACAGCCAACAGCTTCTGCCTTAACAATAAGTAACACGCTGGCTTCGGGTAAGAAATCAGTTTTGTTTTTATGCTCCAATACATCGCTAATTTGGTACCGCACCAGCTCTAGCTTACCTATAGCCTCTATTTTCTCTACCAAAAGCTGATGTTTACTTTCAACAGTTGTATTGATACTAAACTTTTTTGAAATAAAAAGGTATCCTGCAATCAGTAAAATTACCCAGGGCAAAACTCTAAAAAAAAATCTCATTAGCAATCGATATTATTCAATTTTCAATATTGTGTTACCGGAGATAAACAATTATTAATCCATAATGTGTGATTCAGAATTTTTGGCAGTTGTTTTGTATTATGCCTGGCACACACAAATAAAAACTAATCATCATGAAAAAACTTACTATCCTAATGCTTTGCATTGCCACGCTAGGCCTGGCATCTTGCAAAAAAGACACCATTGTTCAGAACACTCCGAACATTACATTGTATAAAACAATTCAGCCAAATCAATGGCAAAAAAAAACCGACAATGGTGTTTACTTTTATGTTGATATCAATGATAATCGAATCGAACAATACGAAGATGATGGTATAATATTGTCGTTTGCCCGTTTCAACGATGATGGTTATGATGCTCTTCCATTCAATTATGGTCCAGATTCATATAGTTACAGTTCTTTCCCTGGAAGGATAAGGGTATACCTGCAAAATAATAACAATAAAAATTTAGATCCAACTAAGCCAACAGCGGATATTACTGCCAGAATTGTTTTAGTTGCGTCTTCTTCAGATTAAAAATAATTTAAAACTCTAAAAAACGACTAATGTTCACCTGAACGTAGTCGTTTTTTTTATGCTCGCCTCTATTCAATTGCAAGGCCCGAACGGTTACGCCATTCCTCTCCAAAAGTAATTCATCATAAAAGCCCTTATAATAAACATCCTTTACCTCAAAGCGTCTGCTACTCCAATTACTATTAATTTCTGCCCATTCAGGATAAAAAACCACGTTTGCTGAAAAGGTTTTCAAGCCAATTTTCTCCGCATCACCGCGAGATAAAACGACAGCGTTGCCTAAGATTTGAGCGGTGTAAATATGTTTTGGGTGTTGATAAATATCTACTGGTTTACCTGTTTGTAAAAGTGCTCCATCTCTTAAAATCAAAAGCTGATCAGCAAGAAATAAACCATCAGCCGGATCATGGGAAACTAAGATCACGGTAACACGAGTTTCTGCTGCCACACGTTTAATATCAGCTCTCAGCTGGTTTTTTAATAAAGCATCAACCTGACTAAAAGGTTCGTCTAAAAGCAACACCTGCGTATCAGAAACCATTGCCTTAGCAATGGCAACGCGTTGTTGCTCGCCACCACTTAATTCAATTATTTTCTTATTTTGTAGCGGGAGAATCCTCAAATGCTCCATGATGGCGATAGTTTTCGCTGCTTTGGTTTTCAAATCGGTATTTGATAACTGTGAGGCAATATTATCGTAAACCTTGGCATAAATATTAAGCGAAAAATCCTGGGTAACCATCTTCATTTGCTTATGACCTGGAATCAATTGTTCATCAGGGCCTAAAACACGCTTATCGTTAAAGAAAATATTGCCTTCATCCGTTTTTAACAGACCGAATATAGATTTTAACAATGTAGATTTTCCGCTTCCGCTTTCTCCGATAATCGCTACTACATCTCCCCTGTTAATATCAAAGCTGATGTCTTTAATACCACCTGCTTGTTCTGCCTGATACTGCTTTGTTAAATTTTTAACGCTTATTATATTATCGCTCACCTGGTAAAGATAAAGCTTAAAGCTTAAAGGGAAATGTTTTTTACGCAAAAAATCCTGCTCCGCCTAACCGAAACAGGATTCTACAGTAGTGTGTTGTTTTTTAATTCAATCCAAAGGTTACCCCGAAACTCATGTTCCTTAAACCTGCCTGTGCTGTTGTATTAAACATATCGTTAAAATAATATTTAGTAAACAATCCGAATCCGCCGTAACCTAATCTAAATGTACCACCGTAACGAACGGATTGAAAATGGTAATCGTCATATTGTTTTTCTTTGCCACGCTCATCGCTAATTTGCTTAATTTTACCATTTAATAAAAAGCTTACCTCAGGACCTAATATAAAATAAAATCTCTTTCCTTTATCGTTTTCCTTTGTACGTATCTCAAAATTCAAAGGAATGTGCACATAACTACTTGAGAATCTATTTTTAGAGAAAATGACAGGCTCATTAATATAGTTCAATGCGGGCTGATTCTTTTGGATCGTAATGTTATCTCTCAATCGAATTAATGTCCAGTCGAAACCACCAGCAACATAAACTTTAAAATTGGAGTTAAAGCGATAGCCAAATTGCAAAATATCGAAAGAGAAAGTACTGGTTTTACCACCTTTGTAATCTAAAAATTCGTTATTAGGCGAAAGATTGAAACTCCCATTGTCAATTAACCTGGAGAAACCTAAATCGACCCTGGTAAAAGTTATACCACCTACAAAACGGCCTTTCTTAGCATCGGTTCGAGTACTGTCTTTATCACCCCTGGTAATAGTTACAATACCATAGTTCAAATCTTTTTTATCTTTCTTTGTACTATCTTGTTGTGCAAAAGCGCTTGGACTAAAAGCACTGGCAAGTCCACTTACCATAAGTGCTGTAAAAATTAGATGTTTCATATTTTGTGTGCTTATGTTTAATTTTTGAGCTAATAAACTCTTAAGTGATAGATTTAAAAGCCAGTTACCATTTAAATCCAAATAGATGCTGATTATTTTTTCTTTTTTCCGAACTTAAACGGACCAATATTGATTGATGAAATAGAAGAATCATCATCATCAGTGCGAAACTGAATCAATTTATCTTTTCGCTTATCCATTTTATTAACGATTAAATTAACCACATCACCAACATTACGGATACTCTTATTTTCATTTTGATTACTGTTATCCACAACTTCATCAGCAACAACGTTACCCGGGTTTGAAGCTAAAATCACTTCAGAATTAGTTTTTAAAACGGCTTCTTCAATTTTGCTCCTAATATCTTGCTTAGGTTCTGCCACTTGAGCAATTACTACACTTTCTTTCTGTGTTTCAATAGCTTTAAACACCTTTTGAGCTTCTTCTGGCTGTTTTACTGGTTTCAAACTTTTAGTGGCTGCTAACGCACCTTTAGGTTGAGAAGCTTTTAACAATCCTTTTGGATCTTCAACTTCATCCATAATAATTGGTTTTATCGTATCCTTTTGCACAGGTTCTTGTAAAGGCGTTGGCTTTTTAGGCGCAACATAATTTGCTAACTGTTTTGTTTCCACATTTTGTTGCTGATAAACTAAAAACCCAACTGACGCGATTAATAAAACTGCCGCTGCAGCTAACCAGTAAATCTGAAAAATCCTTTTTTTCTTTGGTTCCATTTGGCTTTCAATGCTACTCCACAAATCTCTTGATGGTGTAATTTCCGCATCTTCGAAAGCATTTTTGAATAACTGATCAAAATCTTTATCCTGTATAGGTTGCATAACCAAATCCCTCCATTTTTATAATTTCTTCTTTTAAAATAGCACGTGCTCTCGATAATTGAGATTTACTAGCGCCTTCTGAGATCCCTAAAGTTTCTCCTATTTCTTTGTGTGAGTAGCCTTCAATTACGTACATATTGAAAACCATTCGGTAACCATCTGCCAATTTTTGAATTACTTTCATTAAATCCTGAATGCCTAATGTACCAAAATCAAATCCTGTAGATGGTTGTTCATAAGCCTCATCTATTTCTACTACATTCAGGCTTCTTAAATTTTTGCGGTAACTTTCAATTGCAGTATTCACCATCACTCTTCTTATCCAGCCTTCAAAAGATCCATCGCCTCTATATTCTTTAATCTTTTGGAAAACCTTGATATATCCCATTTGCAATACATCTTCAGCTTCCATTCTATCTTTGGCATAGCGCATACATACCGCCAGCATCTTTGATGCAGTTTGCTTGTAAAGCAGCTCCTGCATCTTCCGGTCGCCAGCTTTGCAGCCCTCCATCAAATCGTTTATCGTATAGCTTCGCGTCAATTTCATTGTATGTTTGTATATAGAAGATGGTAGATTACAAACATTGGTTGCATCGGAGGTGACAAATAGTTAAATAAAAGTTAAATTATATTTTTAACTGTTGGTTATCAGCTAAATGAATTTGAAGAAAGATATATTTTTTTGATTTGGAAAGCAATTGTATCAGCTTTTTTAATTGTTAGTCCCGCTATTCGTTACAATCTTTTTAAACTTCTGTTATGCTAAGGCACGAAGCATCTGTTCCATGGTTGCGTATGCTTCGTGCCTCAGCATGACAGATTATTCAAGATTGCTGCAATAAAAGTATTTCCACTTCTATCGGGTTTAGGAACGCGAACCTGTGTTAGAAATTAAGAAACATCCCGTCTTTCAGGTACCCTCTAAAAAAGGGCGATTTCCCCTCAAAGTTTTTAATCAGGTATTTCTTTCAGCTTGGGTCTTTTAGCTTTAGTCTTTCTTTCTAACCTTAAATAATCTAAAATCCTGTTTGTACGTTAAGAAAAATGAATGATTAAACTGTAATTGTTTATCCGTATTGTCTAAATCAATGTGCGGCTCAAAGCGAACATCCAGATAGAGATGCGGAATTAATTCTTTTTGATAAGCGTAACGTAAAGAAACAATATTTCTACCGCTCTGCTTTAAGCCATTGGTATATAAATTACTTGAAACTGATTCATACAATGGCATACCTTTAATTGAAATGAAATTATTTCCCTTCCAGTAAGACGCAACCAAACTGCCCCATTTACTTTCAACTCCAGCGTTTAACCACATACCAAAACCACCCTGGTAAGCTCTTCTTTTATCAGGTGAAAAATCTTTGTAAACCGCGATATAGTTATCAGTATAAACCTGCTTAATATTACTATTAATTTCCTTATGTAGTTTTAAACCCGTTGCCCCGTTAAATACCGTACTAATCGGAATTTCTTTCAACACATCAATTTGTCCACCTTGGTGAAAGGCCAAAAACTGTGCTGGAAAACTAAATTTCCAGCCGTTGCTTTCTGCAATTGTGGTTTCAGTAGATAAGCCACCAACAATTTCTTCCTTTGCCGCTTCACCTTTTTCAATCATTTTCTGCCATGCAATCCATGCATCCAGGTTAAATTTCTTGCGCTCAACCAATAATTGTGTACCATATTCAATTGGATTGGTAATCGTTCTTTCAAAATCATAAAGCGGCTCAATATATTTATGCTGAATACCACCTTCTAAACTTCCAAAAATTAAAGTTAAATTCCTTTTATGGTATTTTAAACTGAACAAAGGTTTTGCATCAGTAATTCCATTTCTGCCAAAATCTTTGCGAATAAAAGCACCTGCTGTTATCGCGAGGTTTGGATGGGCATAATAAACAATCTGGGGTTGCAATTGCGTTCCATACAAGGTGTAACCATCGTGAAAATCATTGGTATATTCATAATTGCGAACGTAGTTGAAATTGTAGAAATTGAAGTGAATTTCATTCGTCAAACTACTATCAGGACGAATTCTGTTTTCAAGTGCTGCCTGGTTAAACTGTGCTGAAGCAACGTAAGAAGTGAAAATAAAAGATATAAGGAGTAAGGTCTGTTTGAGACCTGTGTTTGTAAACATGTGCTTGTTTTTTTATCGCCCAAATTTAAAATAGTTTTTTGGTAAAATATAAAGTAGCGAGTATCAAGTATCAAGAAACTGAAACAAGTTTACGCAAAGGAAACAAAGAAGTACAGTCGCCAATTTTTACTTTAGTCTTGCTTATTTAGTCTTTAAGCTTATTTTCTTAGTCGATAATTCTTGTACAACTTAACAGCAATCATTATGGCCATTGCAACGCCCATAATGCCAATTAAACCGTAAATCCAGTTAATAGCACTTTTTAAAATCACTACAAAAACAATGGCAATCATAAAAATTGTTGCCAGCTCCCGCCACAAACGAAGCTGAAAGCTGGTCATTTTAAATTGCTTGTTTCTGAGCTGTTTGACTATGTTTTGGCAAATGAAGTGATAGATTAACAATCCAACTACGAAACCAAGTTTAACATGCATCCAATCGGCCTGTAGTAAACCTGGACGTAAAGTAAGCATCGAAACACCAGCTAATACAGAAATAATCATTGCAGGAGTTGCAATGATTTTCCATAAAGTAGCCTCCATTTTAGTAAACTGGTTCAAGAGAATACTTTTTTCAGGTTCTGGTTTTTCGTTTGCCTCAGTATGGTAAATGAACAGGCTTAAAATATAAAATAAACCCGCCATCCAACTAATTACAAATACGATGTGCACCGCAAGGAAGTAGTAATAATATGGCTGTAGGGTTTCGATCATTAGGTATAGAAGAAAAATGCTTACATTAAAATAAATCAGAGTGTGTACCGACTCTTAAAAGGATTACTTCTTTTTCATCAATAACTTCAAACTAAAGAATTAATAAATCAGGTTTAATATGTGCTTCCCAACTATTGTTATAGTTTCCAATTAGTTTATGAGCATGATATTTTTTCTCAATTCCAGACGCACCATCAATTTCCAGCTTAGTTAGAAATTCAGTTATTAGGCTTACATTCCTATAGGAACGCTTTTTCATTAACCTAACATCCTTATCAAATTGATTAGTTGGCTTTAAAAGAAACATTATAACGACTCGATATATGATTTTATATCTTTAATTGGTTCTCCAACACCAATACCATTGTGAGCATCATCAATAGTTTTTTGAGTAACTGAATTAGGAACAAGATTAGAATTAGTAGAATTTTCACCTTTAAATGTAACACCAAGCTCCTTTAATAGCTGTTTGACCAACTCACTTTTCTTTTCAGGAATATTTATAATAAGTGTTTCCATATCCAAATTTAACCATTTACAATCGCTATTCAAAAGTCCCTTCGGAGGATTTAGGGATTAATACTTAAACTCCCTCACCACATCAATAGCATACTTCACATTATCAAAAGGAATATCAGGCATAATACCGTGACCTAAATTGAAAATAAAACCTTCGGTGCCACGCATACGTTCAAATAATTTATGAATTTGCGCTTTTATTACCGATTGATCAGCGTATAAAATATGTGGGTCTAAATTCCCCTGTACAGCAATACCTGCTGGCAAAGCATTTTTAATATTTAATAAATCAGCATTCCAATCCACAGAAATTACGTCAGGTTTAGCTTCTGCCATAATTGGTGCAAAAACAGAACTTCCTTTACAAAAAGAAATAACCGGAATATCTTTTCTATTTAATTTGGCGATAATTTCCTGAATGTAATGGTGGGAAAACTCCTGATAATCATTCCAGGAAAGTGCCAGTGCCCAACTATCAAAAATCTGAACAGCGTTAACTCCTGCAGCAATCTGAAGATTCAGATAATCAGCGGTCACTTTCGCAATTTTAGACAAAAGTTTATGCGCCAACTCAGGCTGGTTATGTATAAAAAGCTTGGTTAATTTAAAATCTTTAGAAGAACCACCCTCAATTAAGTAGCTCATTACCGTAAAAGGGGCTCCAGCGAAACCAATTAATGGAATGCGGTTATCTAAGCGTTGCTGAATTACTTTAATGGCATCTGCAACATATTGTAATTCATCAAGGCAATCAACATTTAGGTTTTCAATATCTTGCGCATTACGTACCGGATTGGCAAACCTAGGACCAACGCCCTGAGTAAAACTTAAATCGCCACCCATTGCCTCACCCGTTACTAAAATATCACAGAATAAAATGGCTGCATCAATATCCAACAAATCAACGGGCAACATGGTTACATCTGCTGCAATTTCAGGAGTTTTACACATCTCTAAAAAAGAGTATTTGTTTTTAATTTCCCAATATTGCGGCATAAAACGACCTGCCTGACGCATCATCCATACGGGTGGGCGTTCTGTTTGTTTTGAAAATGCTGCGTCTAAAAATAAGTTATTCTTCATGATGTGTTGTTGGGTTGCTAAGTCGTCATCCTGAATTTATTTCAGGATCTTAATGGCAAAAAAGATGCTGAGACAAATTCAGCATGACGAATCGGCTGCAAAGGTATAAATAAAAAAAAAACGAAGTACCCTTTTATTGCTAAACCGATGCTTCGTTGTTCAAAATGACAATACGAATATTATAATTTGCTGATTTCTTTTTCAATTTTAAGGATAATATCCTTTGAACGAGCAGATTCTGAAAGTTCTTTAGCTAAATTGGTATAGGCTTCAGCCTTTTCCTTATCTTTTTTTCTCAAAGCCAGGTTTGCCAAATGAATTAAGACATAGCCTTTTTGCGTTTTTCCACCTACGGGAAAGCGACTGGCCAGTTGAAAATGATATTCTGCTTTGTCATAATCTTCATCTTTCAAAGCCAGGTTGCCTTGCATAAACTCATAATAGCCTCTGCGGCTTTTTGACAACCGTTCAGGATTTGGGACTTCTGCCAGCATCAGCTTTGCTTTGCCAAACTCGTTGTTTTTAAAATATTTGGAAGCCATTAACACAGACCCGTGCCTGAAATGACTCCAAATAATAAAAACAATTAAAAAACCTGCAACTGCCGCGAGTTCATATTGATTGTAGAATATACAAATCAATGCAGCTAATAAGAAAATACCAATTAAAATGTACCTTCCGAGACTGTTATACATTAATGATTATCAATAAATTTATAACCTACACCTCTGATTGAGTGGAAATAAACAGGATTTTTTTGATCCGGTTCAAAATACTTACGGAAGGTTAAAATAAAATTGTCAATCGTTCTGGTAGATGGATAAACATCGTAATTCCAAACGGTTTCTAAAATCTGCTCACGCGATACGGCATCATTTTTACGCTCAATTAAAAGCTTTAACAACATCGTTTCCTTTTTCGTTAGTGGCGTAATCGTACCATCATCATGTTTCAATTCAAAGGAATTAAAGTAGATGGTTTTATCACCGATTTTATAAGAATTTAACTCTTTTAAATCATCAGCTTTTAAACTGCGCTTAACCAAAATACCTACTCGAAGAATTAATTCTTCTAAGTTAAATGGCTTAACTAAATAATCATCAGCTCCTTTTTTTAAACCTAAAACACGATCTTCTGAAGTATTTTTCGCGGTTAAAAACATAATCGGAACTTCTGCATTCTCTAAACGAATGGTTTCACAAACCTGGAAGCCGTCCATTTCTGGAAGCATCACATCCAGTACGATTAAGTTAAAACGTTCTTCTTTAAAAACTTTAAGAGCGGTTTTACCATCTTTAACGGCGTGAACTTTATAACCCTCTAATTCGAGGTTTAATTTAATGGCGTCCAACAAGTGATCCTCATCTTCAACCAATAGAATTCTTAATTTTTGTGACATAATGGAGATTAACTAAATGTTACTTCAAAAATACTCCCTTGAGGCAAATTGTCTTTTACTGTAATATCTGCATCATGGTATTGTAAAACCTCTTTCACAATAAACAAGCCTAAACCTGTTCCTTTCGCTTTTCTGACATTCTCATTACCAACCCGGTAAAACTTATCGAATATCAACATTTTTTCGGCATCTGAAATACCAGGCCCTTTATCAATTACACTGAATTGAATATGCCCATCTACCTTATCCAAATGTACATTTATCTCATCACATGGACTAGAATATTTTACCGCATTTTCAATCAAATTGGTAACGACTGACGATAAGGCAAATCTGTCACCCATTAACTGCAAATTTGGCTGAATATGGGCATTAATTAATTGTTCGTTACCACAGGAATGAACCTGTAACCGATCGGTTATTTTATAAACCAATTCAGAAAAGTTAAATTCTTCCTTCGGAAAGGTATAAGAACGATTTTCTATTTTGGTCGCTAAAAGCATATTTTCGACTAAATCATCTAAACGTTCAATATCTTTCAATGAATTGTTCAGCAGCGAAACCTGTCTGGCTTTATCCAAATCTCTTTTAACAATAGTTTGAATAGAAAGTTTTATGGCTGCCAGGGGCGATTTCAATTCATGCGTAATCGACATCAGGAAATTCTGCTGTTGTTCTCTTAACTTATCTTCTCTTTTAAGAGATTGATGTAAAAAATAACCGCCAATACAAAGCAAAAATAAAAACACCGAGCCTTCGCCCATAATCATTGTCATCCGGCTAGGCTGTAAACGCACTACCAAAGTTCCCCAGGAAATAAGTTGAACCAGCGCATACAGCAACAATGCGTAAAAAATAATGATCGATTTTTTCATCTTTCAATCCCTAAAGGAGATTTAATTTAATTATTTTATCCTAAGTTCGTGTTTTCACGAAACATTTAATTTATGTTTTACTGAGCGTAGTCATCGTGATTCTTCGCAATAACAATCTTATGAGCTAATACTTCTTCATTTGTTTTGAATGGTTAGAAACCTATTTCTTAAACACCAAATCCAGGGCTTCAAAAATTGCTCTTTTCGCTTTTTCCAACTCTATTTTTGTGTGTGCTGATGACACAAAACCAACTTCATATCCCGACGGGCCTAAATAAATTCCGCGGTTTAACAGTTCACGGTGCATAATTTTAAATTTCTCCATGCTACCTGCATCAATATCATCTGCTGACTGGATTTTATCTTTATCAGTAAATGCAAACCAGAAGATTGAACCAATAGTAAATACTTTGAATTTGTAATTTCTGGCCGTGGCAAAACGTTGAATACTGGCTACAAATTCTTGTGCTTTGGCATTCAGTTCTTTGTAAAAACCAGATTTATTTAATTCTGTTAATGTGGCAATACCCGCGGCCATTGCCACCGGATTTCCAGATAAAGTCCCTGCTTGGTAAACACCACCATCAGGAGAAATATGTGCCATAATCTCGGCTTTGGCACCATACATACCTACTGGCAAACCGCCGCCGATGATTTTTCCGTAAGTTACAATATCTGGCGTGATACCGTAATGAGCAGCAGCACCTTCAAAACCAACACGAAAGCCAGTAATCACTTCATCAAAAATCAACAAAGCCTTGTGATCAGTGCAGATCTTACGCAAGAAATGAATGTATTCTTCATCCTGCAAAATCAAACCATTATTAGCTGGAATACCTTCAATAATTACAGCAGCAATCTGATCTTTAAATTGTGTAAAAGCCTGCTCAATAGCCATTTTATCATTTAAAGGAATGACAATGGTTTCTTCAGCAAAAGATTTTGGCACACCAGCCGAAGAAGTTTCTCCGAAAGTAACCAAACCAGAACCTGCCTTAACCAAAAGCGAATCGCTATGCCCGTGGTAACAACCTTCGAATTTTAAAATCTTATCTCTACCCGTAAAACCTCTCGCCAAACGAATAGCCGACATAACCGCTTCTGTACCCGAACTGGTGAAACGGATTTTCTCTACAAAACGATTGTTTTTAATAATCAACTCAGCAAGTTCATTCTCCAAAGCTGTAGGTGCACCGAAACTCATGCCGTTTTGCATTACTTCAGTAACTTTCTCACGGATTTTTGGATTGTTGTGACCTAAAATTAAAGGTCCCCAGCTACCACAAAAATCAATAAATTGGTTCCCATCAGCATCCCAGATATAACAACCATCGCCTTTTTCGATAAAAAGTGGCGTACCATAAACCGATTTAAAAGCCCGTACCGGAGAGTTTACTCCACCCGGAAAATACGTTTTCGACTTCTCGTACAGTTCTGCAGATTTTACCCTCGAAATATCAGGTTTGCTTCCTGTATTCACTGGAATATCGGCTTCATTGCCGGAGAATATTTTCTTTAATGAATCTAACATCTTTTTAAGGTTGAAGGCTGAAAGGTAGAAGGTAGAAAGCTCTGGACGTATAACCCATAACCAATAAACCATCAACTTTTCACCTCATTATATTTTGTAGGATTTAGAATGAATTGTTAAGGTATAGATTGTTGGCATGTAAACCCTCAACCTTAAAGCCTTCTCCCTTCCACCTTACATCCAGTTTTTATTTAAAATATCTTTAATATGGTAAGTGGTAATAATACTTGCGCCTGCCCTTGCGAAAGCGTGCATGGTTTCCATTACTACTTTTTGCTCATCAATCCATCCGCGTTCTGCAGCAGCTTTTACCATCGAATATTCACCCGAAACATTATAAACTGCAATAGGCAAATTAGTATCTTGCTTTAACCGCTGAATAATATCCAGATAAGCCAATCCTGGTTTTACCATTAGCACATCGGCTCCTTCCTGTTCATCTAAAACGGCTTCACGTAAGGCTTCTAACGGGTTTCTGAAATCCATTTGATAAGCCTTTCTATCACCCTTGCTTGGGGCACAATCTGCAGCTTCTCTAAACGGACCATAATAAGCAGAAGCAAACTTGGTTGCATGACTCATAATCGCCGCATTTACAAAACCATTTTCATCTAAGAGGTTCCGCATTGCTTCAATTCTGCCGTCCATCATATCTGATGGCGCAAACATATCAGCGCCAGCTTGTGCATGTGTTAAAGCCATTTTTGCAATTACATCAACGGTTTTATCATTTTGAACGTAATCATTCTCCATAATACCACAATGCCCATGGGTAGTGTAAGAACAAACACAAACATCAGTAACCACGTATAAATCTTCTCCAAATTGTTTTTTCAACTCGCGAACCGCTGTGGGTACTAACGAATGGTCGTGGTAAGCAGATTTTGCATCGGCCGATTTTTCATCGCCAACACCAAAAAGCATGATTTTATTCAGGCCTTTCTTCATTCCGGCTTCCACATCCTTCATCAAAGTATCAACTGAATAGTGGTTTACGCCAGGCATGGCATCAATAGCATGCGTAACATTTGTTCCTGGAACCACAAAATACGGGTAAACAAACATATCTTTCGATAGTCGGGTTTCGGCAACCATCTCTCTCACTAAGGGATTTTTCCTCAATCTTCTCGGACGATGTAACATATTATATCAATTATTTAGTATCAAGTATCAAAACTTGAGTATTGTTTTTCCTTAGGGATACCATCATAGCGAGGTTGGAATCAAGCCTAAAACAATCGCTATTCAAAACCCATCGCATTAAGATTGCTTCGTACTTCGCAAGGATGACTTGGCCTTGATTTTAGCTTTTGTTTTTGGTTTATCAGCTTTAGCTTTTTTGCTCTGAAGCGCATTTACCTTTCTACTCCCAAACCCTACGCCTTAAAACTTACACCCCTACTTTATTTCTATTCCAAAAACGGCCTCAGCCAATCCAATTTCATCTGGAGAATAAGGCAAAGCGTACTTTACACCCATTTCATCGAACTTTTTACCGGTAGAATTTCCAATTGCTATAACCTGCTGCCCGGGTTCCAATAAATTATCAGCAAAGTAAGCATCAACGTTTGATGGACTTGTAAAAATCAATACATCGGCATAGCTTTGATTAATGTTCTCTTCAATCACGGTTTCATAAATGGGAAGATCGATAATTTTTGCATCAGCAGGTAACGATTTTTGAATTGATTGCAAAGAATCCTGTGCCCTTGGAAACAAAATATTCTTTCCTGATACCATCTTCGCAAAATCTTCAGCTACTTCAGTAATATCACCGCTTGTACCAACGAAATCAGCGAAATGCCCAAATTTACGCAAAGCGTCTTCCGAACCTCTGCCAACAACGCCAAACTGCGTTTTCTTTGGTAATTGTGGTTTTAAGTTGAAGAAATATTCAACACCGTTACGACTGCTAAAGAATATCCAGTCGATATTTTTCAAAATAAACTGGTCTAAAACAGTTACAATTGGAAAAGTGCGAATTAATGAGCGACCTTCAATTTCTATATTATTACTTTCTAAAGCCTTGCGAAAATAACTGTGTTCACCAATTTCACGGGAGATAAAAACTTTTGCAGGTTTTTTTCTTGCCTCATCAAACTTGGCAACAATTTTCTCGGCCAGGCCTTCGGTACTTGCCGAGCGCAAAAATAAACGTTCAGGAAAATCATCAGCGGTTTCAGCTTTTGATGTCCAAACTTCAAACTCCCCGTTTTCTTTTTTGCAATAGCAACCTAAAGGCATGTGGCAGCCACCTTCAAAAAGATTTAAAACTTTACGTTCCACACCTACCTCCTCGGCCGTTGCCGGATCGTGCAGTTGCTGTAATGCATCATAAAGCTCACGGTCATTTTCGCGAATTTGAATGGCTAAAGCGCCTTGTGCCGGCGCCGGTACAAATTCTGTCGGTTCTAATTCTTCTACATGAAACTCACTAACATCCAAGCCTAAACGTTTTATACCCGCTTTAGCCAGCATAATGGCATCATAATTTTCATCACGAAGTTTTTGAATGCGGGTAGGAACATTTCCACGTAAATCTTCAATCTCTAAATCGGAACGTAAGCCTAAAAGTTGTGCCTTTCTTCGGTTAGATGAAGTACCTACCATTGCTCCCTTTTTCAAAGAAAGTTTTTGAGATATATCTACACAATCTTTCAAAATTAAAAGATATTCGGTTGCTTCTTCGCGTGGTGGAATTGCCGCAATAGTTAAGCCAGCTGGATGATTTGTTGGTAAATCTTTAAGGCAGTGTACAGCCAAATCAATTGTTCCGCCTAAAAGTTCTTCTTCCAATTCTTTGGTAAAAAAACCTTTTCCTTCCAGTTTATCCAATCTTAAATTCAGGATTTTATCGCCCTGCGTTTTAATGATTTTAATTTCTGATTCAATTCCAATCGCAGCCAATTCTGCCTGGATATGATTTGCTTGCCATAAGGCCAGTTCGCTACCGCGTGTTCCGATGGTTAATTTCTTCACTATAAACTTTTAATGAGCCACAAATTTAAGGTTAATTTGGCTTATACCACGAATTGTTTAAAAATGAGACAGTGAGTTTACAGAGATAGGAGATTTAAATGAGTTTAGAATGGCGTAAGCGATAAAACCTCAGAAATATGAAGAAAAAAAACCAAAAATAATTTTACTAATAAGAGATATAAAATATGGAGTGGCGGCCTTATTGGTTTTTCAAGACATTAAGATTGTTTGATGCCTGGCAATGGTAAATGAAATACTATTCCTAAGATTCTTTAACCAAAATTTCTTTGGCCATAATCATTGGAACGCTGATACATTTTTTCTCCATATAATTCATTACGCGTTCTAAAACTTCGCGTGATGCCTCATCCATTTGGCTAATTTCATCAGCAAAAACACCGTTTAATGCCGTGTTTTTAATTTCTTTTATTTTCCGTGGAACTTCCTGCATAGCCAATTCAATACGGCGTTGTTTTAAAACGGTAAAGAATTCCGCAATATTGCTATTGATAATATCTTCAGCATGAACCAGTTCATTGTAGCGTTCCTGAATATTTTTACGGGCAACTTCTTTTAATGATTCTACCTCAATGTAATAGATAGGATGATTATGAATTACCGCAGCTGCTACATCATTAGGAACAGCTAAATCAACAATTACCTTTTTACCCTGATCGCCATTAAGCAGTTTTAAATAAAGTTCTTCTGTAATAATGGGCTCAGTAGAACCGGTACAGATTATAATTACATCAAAACCTTCGTTAAATGTTTCTAATGCTGCCAAGTCATACGCTTTTCCATTAAGTTCTTCAGCTAAGTGCTCTGCTTTAGAAAGCGTACGGTTGAATACAGAGAAATTTGAGTATTTATGCTTGTTAAGATACTTTGCTATGTTTTGATTGGTTTCGCCGGCACCGATGATTAAGACGCGTGAGTTACCACACATGTTTAATTCTTTAAGTTTACGGTAGGCCAGTGAAACTACAGAAACCGGATTTTTGGAGATATTGGTATGCGTGTAAACTTCTTTAGCAGTCTTTACTACCCGATCCATAATCATTCGCATGTAGTCGCCAGTAAAACCTGCATCACGGCAGTTCTCATAAGCTTTACGAATTTGCGCCAGAATTTCTTTTTCGCCTACCACCAAGCTTTCTAAAGAACATGAGGTTCTCAGCAAGTGATTAAAAGCTTCTTCATTTTCATAAACCGTTACATTATCTAAGAAACGTTCCATGAATTCCGGAGGCAATCCCATGTCCAAGACAGTTAAAAACCGAGTCACAAATTCTTTGTCAGTTTTTTCTTTGGTAAGGAAAACAAACTCTACGCGATTACAAGTACCGAGATAAAAAATTTCACTAACCGGGAGCTGAGCTTGAAGATTTTTCAACCTGCTCTCTAGACTCTGATCACAAATAACTAATTTCCCTAAAGATTTCAGATCGATGTGGTGATGCGTAAAAGCTATTACTTTTAAATATTCCAAGTGCTTCCGTTATTAACTATTATCGGGACACAAAAGTAATACGGTTAGCGTATGTCAACGTCATTAATCTGTAATTTACATCAATTTAGAACGGTTTTAAATAGAGGGCGTTAAATTTAGGCGGAAAAAAACTCATTTTACTATACAGAATCCCTCAAAACACACAACAAAAATAGATTTTGCAGGTTTATATATAGTATTAACTCCTTACATTATGATTATAAAAAGCGATTTTAGCCTAAGTGGTGCCGATGGGAAATTAATTATTGGTGATATTACATTCGATGAGAAAAACCCGAACACGCCAATAGTTCTATTTGTTCATGGGTTTAAGGGCTTTAAAGACTGGGGCGCACATAATCTGGTGGCCCGTCATTTTGCAGCTAACGGGTACCGGTATGTTAAATTTAATTTATCACACGGTGGTGTTCCTGCAAATCATCCAATTGATGTGACAGACATGGAAAGCTTTGCCAGTAACACCATTTCAAAAGAACTTTTTGATGTTAATGCAGTTCTCGACTTCATTGAAAAAGCTTATGGTAAAGAAACAGAAATTAACTTAATTGGACATAGCCGAGGCGGTGGACTATCTATTATTGAAGCTGCGCATGATTTACGGATAAAAAGATTGATTACCTGGAGTGCGATTTCGGGTTTTGATAGTCTTTGGAAAAAGGAACAGGAAGCAGATTGGAAAGCGAAAGGAAAGATTTACGTTACTAATGCCCGAACAAAAGAGCAAATGCCTTTAAATGTTTCTTTGCTTGAAGATTTTGAAGCGAATGCCGAAACCTTTAACATCATTAATTCAGCGAAACGTATTAATATACCCTGGTTAATTATCCAGGGAGATGATGATGTGAATGTGCCTTTTGAACATGCACAAACTCTAGCTGATGCAAATCCTGGAAGCAGGTTAGTTAAGATTGAGGGCGCTAACCATGTGTATGGTGCATCGCATCCTTTTGAAGGTGAAACCCTACCACCACAACTATTTAAAGTTTGCGAAAAGGTATTGACTTTTTTGAGTGAAGAACTAAATTAGAGAATGCCTTAATTTAAGCTTTTCTCTCATCAATTAAGGCGCCCATATTTTTTCCCGCCCGGCGCCATGCTGAAATTATTCCAGCATGGCGCTGGGCAGGTTATATTTATAAATTAGGTATTTCTTTTTAAGGTGGCCATTACCCAGAATTTATTTGAGGGTCTTAATCACCAAAATGCAGCAAGGTTAAAGCAGGATGATTATAATTAATCGCTTCCTCTAGTTACAAAACCTCGCATATCGCTACCACTCGGACTTTGAAAAATCTCGAGATCAAAATAAGGGACAGCTGCCAGCAAATGATCAAAAATATCAGCCGCTACTTCTTCAAACTTTTTCAGTCCCTTTTCTTTTGAGAATACGTAGATTTCAACAGGAAGCCCATGCTCCGTTGCCTGCAACTGGCGAACCATAAATGTTAAATCGGTATTGATATGGGGATTACTTTCCAAATATTTCTCTGCATAAACCCGGAAAGTTCCAATATTGGTCATGTGTCTTCCATTAACCAAATTGCCTGAATCAACCGTATTTTCTGCATTAAAGCGTTCTATTTGAAGTTGTGTATCACTTAAATAATCCTTTAAAAAATCGATACTTTTCAAACGATTAATCAAGTCATCATCACAAAACTTAATACTCGAAATTTTGATATTGATGTGTCGTTTTATCCTTCTTCCTTCACTTTCTTCCATCGCACGCCAATTTTTAAATGATTCGCTCACTATAGCATAACTTGGCACAATGGTTACTGTTTTATCCCAGTTCCTCACCTTAATTGTGGTTAAATTAATTTCAGTAACCTCTCCATCGGCACCATATTTTTCCACCGTAATCCAGTCGCCTACCCTCACCAAATCAATGGCGCTCATTTGTACTGAAGCAACAAAACCTAAAATAGGGTCGCGAAATACCAGAATTAAGACGGCAGTTATAGCGCCAAAACCTCCAAAAACATACAGTGGAGATTGATTTAATACGATGGACAAAATGAGGACAAAACCTAGAATATAGATGATAATCTTAGCCACCTGCTTATAACTTCTTATCGGCTTATCGGCATATTTCCGTGAAGCTTCCATAATGGAAACCAAAGCATTTAAAAATGCATTAATAGCAAACATTGTGGCTAAAACCACATATATTTTTGCAAAAATTAAGGCATAAAAAAGCCAGTTTTTAAAATCGATAAATACAAAAGGTACGGCATTGTAGATGATATATGCCCCAAAAATTAAAGCAAATGCCCTGAAAACCCTAAATTCAAAAAGTGCACTCTGCCAATCTGATTTTGTTTTAGCACTTTTTACTACAGCAATAAACAGCTGCCGGGTTAAAAATATGGTAACAAATAAGAATAATGTTACCCCAATAAAACCTATAAAAAAATACGAATAGAAAAGATCACTCCCTTCAAGACCTTTCCCGGTTAACCATTCTCTGAGTTCATTAAAAATGGTTTGGAAGGTAGGAAGATTCATAGCGTAAATTAGATTTTAATTGATTAGTAATTGTATTCTTAAGGATAATTATTCGTAAAGAAAAAATCCTAGAAAAAGATGATTAAGCAAATTGCCTTTTACCTCACCATGAGCATTTTTATCCCTTTTCTACCCAATTTCCATCGCCTTTAATGATATCAATTAATTCATCCAAAGCAAAAGCAGTTGTCACATTCTTCTTAACTACTTCCTGCCCGCGGTATAGTGTAATTTTATCCGGACCTGTTCCAACGTAGCCGTAATCGGCATCAGCCATTTCGCCCGGGCCGTTAACAATACAGCCCATAATACCAATTTTTAGTCCTTTTAAATGATCAGTACGTGAGCGGATCAACTGCGTTGTTTCCTGCAAATCAAAAAGCGTTCTTCCGCAGCTTGGACAAGAAATATATTCTGTTTTACTAATTCTTGTTCTGGTTGCCTGAAGAATACCAAAACTGGTAGAATTGATTAGCGAAAGATCTTCTTCCTGCGCATCAATCCAAACGCCATCTCCAAAACCATCTGTTAAAAGCGCACCTAAATCAGTAGAAGCATAAAGTTGCAAATGATCCGCATCTGATTTTTCATAAGTCCTTTTAATAATTACGGGAACCTGGATATTTTTTTCCTGCAAAGCAACAAAAAACGCTCTCTGTTCTGCCATTCCATGGTTTGCATCGGTTTTCAAAACAAAAACCACATTGATCAATTGATGTAAAGACAAATGATTGAAGTGAGCTGCATCAACTTCTACAAAATTTAAATGTGCATCTTTAACAGCAGCCTCGTTAAATTCATCTAAGGAAAATAACGGATGACAATTCGTTTTATCACTTAAGCCCAACCAAGTCTGGGAGTTGTAAACCTGTTTCAAATTCCCGGGAAAAGAAAAAGATGGCAATTCATCACCTAAAAAAACAACATCACAGGCCTGATCAGCAATATTATATTTATCAAGCAATGCGCTATAATTATAGCCGATAACGCTTAAAAAATATGGATCTTTTAAATTTTGTTTAGAAACATCAATCATCACTAAAGGATGATGATGTCCCCCGATATGTTGAACTGGCTCGGTTATTCGTCTTGAATATTGATATGGATTGTAAGTGTTAAGGCTAAAACCTGAAGTTTTACCACTAGATTTATGATCAATCTCTTGACTTCGGCTTTCTGACCCATGACTTCTTGAAGAATACCTATCAGCTAAAGCTTTTGCAACCGGGGCTTCAAATTCAGGATCTTCCGTTAAAGAAACCCGAATCGTATCACCCAACCCATCTTCCAGCAAAGTGCCAATTCCAACGGCAGATTTGATCCGGCCATCTTCCCCGTCACCAGCTTCAGTTACGCCCAGATGCAAAGGATAATTCATTCCTTCTTTTACCATGGTTTCTACCAATAAGCGATAGGCCTGAACCATTACCTGCGTGTTGCTGGCTTTCATAGAAATAACCAAATTGTAATAATTTTCGGCTTCGCACATGCGAATAAATTCCATTGCCGACTCAACCATTCCACGAGGTGTATCTCCATAATGGCTCATAATCCGGTCGGATAGCGAGCCGTGATTAGTACCTATACGCATTGCTGTACCGTATTCTTTGCAAATTTTTATGAGCGGAATAAATTTCTTATTAATTCGCTCTAGTTCTGCATTGTAGGTAGCCTGGGTATATTCCAGATTTTCAAATTTCTTTTTATCTGCATAATTGCCGGGATTTACACGGACTTTTTCTACTATTCGAGCCGCCATCTCAGCAGCGTTAGGCGTAAAATGAATGTCAGCAATCAAAGGAACTTCGTATCCGCGGGCACGCAACTCTTTTTTAATATTGGCTAAATTTTCAGCTTCTTTAATACTTGGTGCAGTGATTCGCACATAGTCGCAACCCGATTCCACCATTCTGATCGTTTGTTCGACAGTACCTAAAGTATCCATTGTATCAGTAGTCGTCATCGACTGGATACGAATTGGATTACGACCGCCAAGGGCAATGTCACCAATCTTCACTTCGCGAGTTAAAAATCTCGAATATTGAGTTAAACTATTACAATACCCACCGCCTAAATCGTGTGTTGCCAATATATTTTCCATGCTATTACAAAGATATAGATAGAATTTTGAATGAGAGAATTTTAAAGTTTAGATTAAAGTTAAATCAACCTGTCCTTTATAACTAAGGTGTTTGCAGCAACATCATGCCAGCACTGATTTTTCTTGTTTAGAAAGCTATACAGATAACCAAAAAACACAGGGATAACAGACAATATTTTTGAAAAATTCCTTATCAAAGAACGCCCAATACTAATCCGGCTTCCTTCCAAATCTGTTACTTTTATATTGATGAGTTTTTTACCAATAGTAGCTTGCTTTGCTGATGCTTCTGCAAAGCTTCCGTAAATTAATTTAAAGATTACAATAGCTGGCAGTGGAACAAGGAAAGCCATAATCCGCTGATCTTTACCTTCAATAAAAGCAAAGCTGGTTAATATGATTAAGCTATAAACTATGAAAATTAAAAAATGATCAATTACTGAAGCGAGTAATCTTTGATCGAATGCGGCAAAATACTGTGGAGCAGTTTTTTGAAAGGTAAAGCCCAAAAGCTCACGCAATTCTTCCATTGCGTGAGCTTCTTTGTAATCATCCATTCCGGGTTTACGGACGAATGTATTTGGTTTGATATCTAAATCTTTTAGCGCAGCTAAATCGAATGGGCCTTGTGGCTTACCATTAATTACGACTGTATATTTCATTGAGTGATAAGTTTTACTTAATAAGTTTTAAGCAGTAAGTATTAAAAATTTCGTCCATCAACTTACAATACAAAACTTAGCACCTACACTTAATACCTGGATACTTCAAAGTTACTTAATCCGCCATCTAAATTGATAAAGATTTTTTTGGTGGACGTTTTATAGTTTGAAGTTTCATAAACACCATCGCTTAATTTTTCAAATCCTTCAAAATCTTTAGCTGATAAGCCTGTTTTTGTTTTGATGCGACAACCAGAGGTGGTTGGTACTTTAATTTTCACATCAGCTACGCCCGATTTAACAATAATATCTGTAATCGGCAACAAATCGCCAACTTTAATATCAAGTGCTGCTGCACCACCATCAAACCGGAAGGTGCGTACCTTGTAATCGGTAAAATCAAAGTTTGCTTCACCCGCACCAAGTTTCATTAAAACATCCCAGTTGGCAGCTTTATTTAATTTAAAATTTACATCATTGCCGCTATCTCCAAATTTCCATTTACTTTTCCGGTCGTCCATACTAAAAGTAAGTACAGTTGCAGAATCAGTCACTAATTTTTTCAAAGAAAAATTACCATGTCTTTTCTTTACTTCAGCATTAATTAATTCGGATGTTTCGCCATTCAGGTTAAATGAAATTCCTCCGCCAGAAATATTAAGAACAGTTTTTTTACTATTATCAATCGCTACAAAAGGCTCGGAGAACGCTAAGTTATTAAGCGCCGTATCATGATCGTCGTCCTCATTAGAATCATTCAAATCTATATCAATATCCTTTTTAAAGTTATGACCCCACCAGTTGCTTCTATTAGGCTCCTGCTGCCCTTTGTAAAACAAGAATGCTAAAGCTACAACCAGAACACCTATAGAGATCATACTACCCGTTTGCGAATGATTTCTGTTAAAAAGGATATTTATCCCGGCAATAATTAACACTATTGGCCAGAAGCCCCAAATGTTTCGCCAGTAGAATTCAATAATTCCAAAATTTTCTAATAGAAGTACGCCGCCAATAAAAAGCAGTAAAATACCCCAGATTAATCTATCTAATTTCATAATGTTTAAGCTTAAAGGTTAGTTGATGTTGAGTTGTTCTCACTCTTTTGTTCATCGACCGGAATAACGGCTTCAGTAAAGTCGGCACTTTTCTTTTCCTCTCTCTGAGCTTGCTGATGCTGAAATGCAGCCCATTCATTTTTCCTTTTTGATTTCGCAATAATGCTGATCCCTAGAGCGATAAACACTAGTGGCCACATAAACTTAAATAAGTTTCTGATGGTGAACCAATCCGGAATAAAATCAAGTTGATGCATGAGAAAAAAACAACCTAAAATTAGTAAAAGCAAACCTGCAACGGTTCTGCCTGCATCATTTGGCTTATTCACCCTATCAAAGTCAGTTTGCGTTTCGAAAGGTTTGTTTGAAGAATCCTGTATTGGCTGGCTCCAGTTTGCGCCTGTACCTGCAGGATTTCCAAATGGGTTATTATTATGACCAAATTGAGGTGTTTTCGGATTATTTTTATTGTAATAATCATTAAACTTATTAAACCGGGTAGCCGGATCATTATTTACCGGAGCAATAATCCAAATGATGATATAGGCAATTAAGCCACCGCCAGCGGCAAAAATGGTTGATAAGACAAATAATAACCTCACTATGGTAACCTCTACCTGCATATAGTCTGCAAGTCCAGAAGCCACCCCAGCAATCATCTTATCGTGTTCGTTTCTAAAAAGCTTCTTTTCCATAACGTTGTAATTAATTTATGTTTAAAAATCAAGCGGAGTAATTAAAACCTCATCAACGTTTACCCCTTTACTTAAGCTTAAAATGGTATACAAAGTTTTTGCTATGTCTTCAGGCTGTACAAATTTTTCATCGGGAATACTTGTTCCTTCCCATGATGAGGTTTTAGTAGAACCTGGCAAAAAAGCAGTAACTTTTACGTTGTGTGGCGCTAACTCTTGCCGCAATACATGATTAAGACTTAACATCGCTGCTTTTGTTACACTGTAGCTGCCAGCATTTTCTACAGGTGCTTTACTGGCTATAGAACAGATGTTAAATATGTGACCACGTTTAGCTAAACGCATTTTTTTGCCGATGAACTTACTGATGTAATAGGTTGCGTTAAGGTTTAAACTGAGTTGATTTTCAAAAACTTCATCTGCTTCATCTAACATGCTTCCTGGCACAAAATTCCCAACATTATTCACCAATACATCGGCAAAGCCGAAATGAGTTTCCACGTCATTTAAAAAAAGATAAACCTGCTCCTTATCTGCACAATCAACCGCATAAGTGTAGATATTTCTCTCTGGCAGCAATAACTCATCTCTTAATTTTTCGAGGTCTTTCTCATTGCGGGCAACGAGTGCCAAGTCGTATCCATACTTCCAAAGTAAAATTGCAATTGCTCTTCCAATGCCCTTAGTTGCGCCGGTAATTATAGCTTTCATGACGATTATTTTAATTTTGTAGGCAAAAAACCATATTTATATCCGAAACCACGAATATTTTTGTAAATATCAAAGCGCTCCAACTTTTTTATCGTTTCTTTGTAGTATTATAGTTAATCATTTAAATTAAGCATACATACGGAATGAATTTTACCAATTTCGGAAGATATATTCTGCTACTTAAATCTGTTTTTAGGAAGCCGGAAAAATTAAAAATCTACCTCAAGGAAATAGCCAAGCAAATGGATTATGTTGGCGTGGGCTCTTTAGGTTTAATTGCTATTATCTCTACATTTATTGGAGCGGTAATGACCTTACAGATTGCTTTCCAGTTGGTGAGTGATTTTATCCCGAAAACAATTATCGGTTCCGTTAACCGGGATTCGAGTATTTTGGAATTAAGTCCAACCATTAGCGCTATCGTTTTAGCCGGCAAAATCGGTTCTGCAATTTCTTCAGAAATCGGATCGATGCGGGTTACCGAGCAGATTGATGCTTTAGAAATTATGGGTATCAATGCACCAGGTTACTTAATTCTTCCAAAAATTATTTCAGGCATCACGATGGTACCAATGCTGGTTATCATTTCGATGTTTTTAAGTATCTCTGGTGGTTATATTGGCGGATCTGTTTCAGGAGCTGTTACACCAGCAGAGTATATTCAAGGTATTACCACTGATTTTAATCCTTACACCATTGTTGTTGCGTTGGTAAAAGCATTTGTTTTCGGATTTATCATCACCTCTGTGCCCGCATACGAAGGTTTCTACGTAAGAGGTGGCGCCTTAGAAGTTTCGCAGGCCAGTACCAGAGCTGTTGTAATTAGCTGTATTTCCATTCTGGTTTGCGACTATTTAGTTACTCAATTGTTATTGTAATGATCGAAATTAAAGATATATATAAATCATTTTCTGGTAACGATGTTTTAAAAGGCATTTCGGGCAAATTTGAAGAAGGTGTTACCAATTTAATTATCGGTGGCTCGGGCTCAGGTAAAACTACTTTGTTAAAGTGTATGGTAGGCCTACATCAGCCAGATTCTGGAGCGGTACTATACGATGGTAGGGATTTCACACCCATGTCATACGAACAACGTATTGATATTCGAAAAGAAATAGGTATGCTTTTCCAAGGTTCGGCCTTATTTGACAGTATGACAGTAGAAGATAACATTATGTTTCCTTTAAATATGTTTACGGATCAAACCAGAAATGAAAAGCTCGATCGCGTGAACTTCTGTTTAGAGCGGGTTAACTTAGCTGGAAAAAACAAACTGTTTCCGGCAGAACTATCCGGTGGGATGAAAAAGCGAGTAGGGATTGCAAGAGCAATTTCTATGAATCCTAAATATTTGTTTTGTGATGAGCCAAACTCTGGATTAGACCCTAAAACATCTATCGTTATTGATGAACTTATTCAGGAGCTAACGGAAGAATTTAAAACTACTACCATCGTAGTTACGCATGATATGAACTCCGTAATGGGTATTGGCGATTATATTTTATTTCTTCACGAAGGAAAAAAATTCTGGGAAGGCAGCAATAAGGAAATTGCCCATACCGATATCAAAGAGTTAAATGATTTTGTTTTTGCCAGCAGGTTTATGAAAGCTGCAAAAGATAAGTTTTAAACAACAATCGTCATTGCTAGGCACCAAACAATCTAATTATATATGTTTATTTTAGAAATAGCTTTGTGCCTCGCAACGATGGATTACATATAACAATAAATGATACAATTACTTGCCCCGACACATTGGAAAGATTATGAATTAATCGATTGTGGGGATTTTGAAAAACTAGAACGTTTTGGAAATGCTATACTCATCCGTCCTGAGCCACAGGCAGTTTGGAAAAAAACATTATCAGAACAGGAATGGAAAAAAACAGCTAATATTACATTCAGAGGTCGTTCTGCTACATCTGGAGAATGGGTGAAGAAAAACCAGGCGATACCAGATCGCTGGCATGTAGAATATAAAAATGATGATGTTGCAATTAAACTTCGTTTAGGACTAACCTCTTTTAAACACGTTGGTGTTTTTCCTGAACAGGCGGTGAACTGGGATTTTATCTCTTCATCAATAAAAAAATTTAAAACGCCACAACCTAAAGTATTGAATTTGTTTGCTTACACCGGTGCAGCCTCACTCATTGCCAATGCCGCTGGTGCAGAAACTACCCACGTAGATTCAATTAAACAAGTAGTTACCTGGGCGAATGAAAACCAGGAACTTTCTGGCTTGAAAAATACCCGTTGGATGGTAGAAGATGCATTAAAATTTGTTAAAAAAGAACTTAAACGTGGCAAAAAGTATAACGGAATCATTTTAGACCCACCTGCCTATGGTCATGGTCCAAATGGCGAAAAATGGAAGCTGGAAGACCACATTCAGGAAATGATGCAGGATGTAGTGCAGCTTTTAGATGAAAAAGAACACTTTCTGATTTTAAACACTTACTCATTAGGATTTTCATCCGTTATAGTAGAAAATTTAATTCGTACCTCTTTCCCTGCCGTTAAAAATTTAGAAACTGGTGAATTATATTTACAGGCAACTGCCGGAATAAAACTTCCATTAGGGGTTTTCGGTAAGTTTTGCAATGTGTAAATGTTGATTACTTTATTTTAAACTATCATATTAGCGTACTACTTTCACAAAAAACAGATTCGGAAAACTGTCTAAACTTAATAATCTTTAATAAAACCTATGAAATTTCCAAAATTAGCAGGCACCTTGGTACTGGGTTTCGCTGCCATTAGTTTATTTGCCAACTGCAATGCAGATGGTAAAGCCGGAACCAATGCAAGTTCATCATCTGACACTTCAAAAAAGAAGACGGATTCAACAGCCAGTGTTTTAAAACCTGTTGATCGCAAATTATACGATTCTTTAGATAAGAAATTAGCTAACGGAGATACCACAGGAAGATGGCCTGTAAAAAATCAGCCTACCCCTTTAGCGGGTGCAATTTTACCTTTTAAGCGGATTGTAGTTTATTACGGAAACTTACATTCTAAAAAAATGGGAGCTTTAGGTGAGTATGCACCCAAAGAAATGTGGCAGCGCTTGAATACAGAAGTAAAAAAATGGGAAAAAGTTGATCCTTCAACACCGGTACAACCAGGTTTACATTACATTGCTGCAGTTGCCAGCGGAACCCCAGGTAAAGACGGGAAGTACATCAACCGCATGGGTAATAAACAGATTGATTCTGTATTAAAAATAGCGAAAATGCAGCCTAATACCATCGTATTTTTAGATCTTCAGGTGGCTTTGAGCACAATTAAAGCCGAATTACCACACATTGAAAAATATTTACAGTTGCCTTATGTACATTTAGGTATTGACCCTGAATTTTCAATGAAAGATGGTTCTTTACCAGGCAAAAAAATTGGTACTTACGATGCTGCCGACATTAACTATGTTACCGGTTATTTAGCAGAATTGGTTAAAAAGTATAACTTGCCTCCGAAAGTATTTGTATTGCACCGTTTTACTAAAAAAATGGTAACCAATTCGCAAAGCATTAAACTGAGACCAGAAGTTCAGGTAGTTATGCACATGGATGGATGGGGTGAGCCTGAACTTAAAAAAGGCACCTACCGTCACTTCATTCAGAGTGAACCGGTTCAGTTTACAGGGTTTAAATTATTTTATAAAAATGATTTAAAGAAAGCACCTAACCGTTTAATGACACCAGAAGAGTTGATGAAATTAACACCGAAGCCAATTTACATTCAATATCAATAAAATTTAAGCCCGGAATATTTGTTCCGGGTTTTTTTATGACCCCAACTATTTCCATATTTATTTGAATTATAGTGCTGCAAATTCCAAAAATTAATGCGCTGAATATAAGGTAAATCGATTTTATTTGGAAATTTCAAAATCCATATTAGCACATTATTCGTTTAGTGCTTTATGCAAAAAGCAATATTTGGAGCAGGATGCTTCTGGTGTACTCAAGCAGTTTTCCAAAGTTTAAAAGGTGTATCATCAGTTTTATCTGGTTACATGGGTGGAGAATTGAAACATCCCACTTACATGGAAATTAGTAACGGAGATACCGGCCACATTGAAGTGGTAAAAATTGAGTTCGATGAAAAGATAATATCCTTTAATGATCTTTTACTGGTATTCTTCAAAACACACAATCCTATATCTTTAAATAAACAAGGAAATGATGTTGGCACACAATATCGGTCAGTTATTTTTTACGATAATGAGCTTCAAAAGTTGGAAGCAGAGAAAATGATATCACTGTTAACGACTGAAAATACTTTTAAAAAACCAATTATAACAGACATTAGACCTGCTGTAAACTTCTACATTGCTGAAGATTACCACCAGGACTATTATCATAAAAATCAATCAAAACCTTATTGCACATTTGTTATTCAGCCTAAGCTTAACCAGCTCGCTACAGAATTTCAAGATAAAATAAAACCGAACGAATATTAAGATAAATTTAAAAAGTAAGTAAAGCATGTTGACTGGCAGTATGTATATCACGCCAAACCCGGTTGATCTCAGTTTGTTTTTTAGCCGCATCCAAGCCACAATAAGGAAAAAGTATGTCGGTTGCTGTACGACAAGCATGGCTGAGTTTTCGGCTTATGGAACTTACTGCAGATAGTAAATCATCATCAATTTTTTTCTTATCCATCAGTTGATTCCAGGATTGATCAAATGTTAGATAAAAAAGATCTCTTAATTGATTAACTTCTTTTTTACATCTGTTTAATTCGTTGCTAAAAAAGATAATTTGATCTTCACTGTATCGCTTCAAACCAGACCTGGTAAAAAATGCCTTTTCTACTAATTTTATAAAATGATTAGCCATGCCCAGGTTATTTACTGTCAGCGTCGTTTCTGCCAATTGTAAGAAAGGATAATCGAAACCTTCATCTGTAATTTCAATGCTATTGTTAATTTCAAAACATCTATTCACAGGCACTTCACAATTATCTACCTCAAAAGCGTGACTTCCTGTAGCAACTAATCCGAAATAAGACCAACCAGAAAGTATTTTCACTTCTTCCTTTTTAAGGATAAATGACATTATTTTAGGATTGCCTTGCTCATCATAAACATCAGACCCATCATTATTTTGCAGCACACAATTTGCAGTAAAAATAGTGGCATGCAAAGCTCCACTTGCATATTTCCAATGCCCGTTGATAATGTAACCTTTATTAGTCTTTGTTGCTGTTCCGCCAACTGCACCACTTCCTGCAAAACAAACTGCCCGCTCTGAAAATATTTCCTGAGCCAGGTCTGCGTTTAGAAAACCAGCAAACCAGGCAGCACCAGCGCACAAAGTAATTGTCCAGCCCAAACTTCCATCAGCTTCGGCAAGCTCTTCTTCCAATCGTAATATTTCTGGCAACTTTTTACCTGCACCACCGTAAACTTTTGGAACAAAAAGTTTAAACCAGTTTTCCTGATAAGCTATTTCCAATATTTCCGGATGTAATTCGCCTATTTCCTCAGATATTGCAGAAAGTTCAGCGACTTTTTCCTTCCAGGTTGGTGTTAATGTATCTTGCATAATTTGATGGTTAGGCGGAAAATAAATGGCTGTTAGTAAATCCTTACAGCGTTATTAATTTTTAAACGGCTCTTAGCTTTCTTTTTCCAATAATTTTCTTCCAGTCTATAAAACCGAAGATGGCTACTATGAAAAGGAAAGTAGTTAAACATGCCATTAATGGCAGCTTTTTGTGAAACAATAACGGGACGGCAACGAAATTGGATACATTTAGAAATATCCAGTTTTCGATTTTACGCTTAGCGAGCAGCCACATACCGGCCCAGGCTGTCGAAGAAACAAAGGCATCAAATAAGGGTACATCTGAATCTGTGTGGTTCCTTAACACAAAAAAGAAAACACAAAACCCAATAACAGAAATGCTGAAAGCAATAAACAATTCATTATTGGTACACCACGATACCTGACTTTCTCCTTCATCTTTACGTTTCTTCCAAATGATCCAGCCATAAACGCTCATAACCAGATAGTAAATACTTAGGAGCATTTCGGCATAGAGTTTAACATTCAATAATAAAAACATAGATAACAGGATCGAAATAATTCCAGTAGGATATAACCAGATGTTATTTCTTTTGGCCAATAAAACCTCAGATACGCCGAAACCCACAGCCAACCATTCTATTAATGAAGTGTGTAAAATTTGCTCCTGAAAAAGCTTAAACCATTCTTGAAAATTCATTTACAATACTTTTGTCTTTCGACGCGTAAAAAATAATTGAAACTGCTTTCAGGGCGAAACAGTATTGTAAATTTAACCTCTTCCCTACGTCGGCATTATCCGTATCAGGTGCATTTAAGCGGAAAGTTTTTGGTTCAAAGTTGAAAGCTTTAATTTTCGACTTTGCACATTTAACTGTCCACATAAAATGGGTGTAATCTCAGCCCTTTGGTTGCAACAGAAATTGCAAAATTCAAAAAGCACCCCTTTGAGTGTGACAAATATAGGTTAATAATTGAAAGGTATAAATTTTAAATTCATTTATAGGGGGCGAATGTTTCCTAGAAAAGCTTGCACAGGTGGTTGACGAAAAAATTAAGCCTGCATTAGCGATATTGGCTAAGAATTGTTTAATAAACTTTCCGTGAGCGGTTGTCATTGCGAGGCACGAAGCAATCTTAACTAGTAGATTGCTTCGTGCCTCGCAATGATGTCTAGGCGTTTTGGACACATTACCAATAGATAGGGCAACTTTAAAACAAACCTAACTGCCCTTTGTCGTCAATATCGATATCATCAGGATTAGTAATTTCAAAATCAACTTTTTTAGTTGGTTTATTTTCAATTGCGGGTTTTGCTGCCTCCTGTTCTTTTGGCGCTGGTTTTGTTTCCACTTCAGCTTGTTTTTCAGTACCCGGATTACTTTCTGACTTTGACTGATCAACTATCGGCTCGGCCTTTCTTTCAAACTTAGGTTTTGATTTCTCTTCAACCTGAATATTTTCCACCTTCTCCATTTCCTCAGGCTGATCTGCAATTTCTTTTTTCTCTTCTGTTGTCGATTCATCTCCATCAACCGGATGATCTACAACATCTTCTGCCGATTCTTCTGCTTCATTTTCAGGTTCTTCCAACACGATTTTCTGAACGTCATGCGGTGATAAACGATTTCCGTTTGCCTTCCAGCCTTTAACATCAATAAGTTCAGAAAGTACTAAATCTAAGGTTTCAGGAGTTTGTGTTTTACCTTTTAAAACATCAACAACTAGCTTTGTTTCAGGATTTGATGTGAGGTAAATTAATTTAGATTTTGGCTCCTCGCTGATAAAAACTACCTTTTTACCATTCGATTGTATTTCAAATACAAAACGTTTAATGAAATAATTTTGAGCTTTGCCTTCATAGTGCACTGCACCAAAAACTTTTTCCGGATTAAACTTTTCAATTAAGATTAAACCATCATCGAAGTGATTACTCAATTCAAACGAACTTAACTCATAGTAACCATCCTTATGCACCTGAAGAATCCGGTCATCGCCATCAAACTCGCCTAGGTACTTTCCTCTGCCATCAACATTTAAACGTTTCAGCAAATCATCGTACCAAATTTTAAGTCCTGATAAGGTAGAAACCCCTTTACTTTTAAGTATAATTTTCTTAACGGGATATTTAGAAATAATATTTCCCTGAGAACCACGACCTTTAATCGCCACTTCGGCAAAGTCCTGATCAAAATTTAATTTACGTAATTTAGAATGTGGCTTCAAAGCAACATTTACCACCTCTGCTTCACCATTAGGATTGGCCGTAAAATATAACACCTTCGATCCTTTTGAACCTTTAGTCAGGTCGTACTCTTTATCGCGGGTTACCCCAACCACAGCAAAACGCTTAATATATGAAGTTCCGGAAGCCCCATCTTTATAAATCATATTATAAATGGTGCGTTCGTCATTTTTCTTGAACACCTGTGCATGGATAATTCCTTTGCCAACAAAGGTTTTATCGGCAACTTTAGTGATGATGCACTTACCGTCTTCACGGAAAACAATTACCTCATCAATATCTGAACAATCGGCAATAAATTCATCTTTCCGCAAACCTGTTCCAATAAAACCATCTTCACGGTTCATATAAAGTTTTACATTTGCTAAAGCTACTTTCGATGCCTCAACCCGATCAAACAAACGAATCTCCGTTTTACGTTCTCGGCCTTTGCTGTATTTATCTTTTAATTTTTGAAACCAGGCAATTGTATAATCCGTAAGATGTTTTAAGTGGTTTTTAACTACTTTAATTTCATCTTCCAGGTTTTTCATTTGCTCATCGGCCTTTTTCACATCAAAACGTGTGATGCTACTCATGGGCTTATCAATCAATTTCTTGAAATCTTCCGGAAGAATCTCGCGATAAAGTGATGGCTTAAACGGATCAAATAAAAGATGTAAAACTTCTACAACCGTATCAAAATTCGAAGAGTTTTCATATTCAGGATTTTTATACATCCCTTCCTGAATAAATATTTTAAGCAGCGAACTAAAGAAAATTTTCTCTTGCAATTCGTGTAAACGAATCTCGAGTTCTTTCTTTAGCAAACTTTTAGTATGTTTTGTATTTTCTATTAAGATATCATTCACACTCATAAAGTGCGGCTTATCTCCCTGAATAATACAAGTGTTTGGTGAGATGGAAACTTCGCATGCCGTGAAAGCATAAAGTGCATCGATAGTTACATCTGGTGAAATACCAGGCGCCAAATGCACAATAATCTCTACGTTAGCGGCAGTACTATCTTCTATTTTTTTGATTTTGATTTTGCCTTTATCATTGGCCGTCAAAATACTATCAATAACAGAACTGGTAGTTGTACTAAAAGGAACTTCAGTAATAACCAGGGTTTTTTTATCCTTTTCTGTAATTTTTGCCCTAACCCTAATTTTACCACCACGCTGGCCTTCGTTGTAATTAGAAAAATCGGCCATGCCACCTGTAAAGAAATCAGGTAAAATGTTCGGGCGCACACCTTTTAAAACCTCAATTGATGCATCAAGAAGTTCTATAAAATTATGCGGCATTACTTTGGTTGCCAATCCTACCGCAATACCTTCAGCACCTTGAGCCAGCAGCAAAGGGAATTTAACAGGTAAAGTTATCGGCTCGTTATTACGTCCATCATAACTTAATTGCCATTCGGTAGTATCCGGATTAAATACAACTTCGTTTGCAAACTTTGATAAACGGGCTTCAATGTAACGTGGTGCTGCTGCGCTGTCGCCGGTAACCGGATCGCCCCAGTTGCCTTGCATATCAATCAGCAAATCTTTTTGACCAATTTGAACCATGGCATCTCCAATTGAAGCATCGCCATGCGGATGATACTTCATCGTATTACCAATCACATTTGCTGCCTTGTTGAAACGTCCATCGTCCATTTCTTTAAGCGAGTGCATAATACGTCGCTGAACTGGCTTTAATCCATCATGAATATGCGGAACGGCCCGGTCGAGAATTACATAAGACGCGTAATCGAGGAACCAGTTTTCGTATAAACCGTTAATGGGAGTTATCGTATGTTTATGTTCTTCGTTTACGTTTTGGTCTAATTCTTCGCTCATCTATTTACAAAAATTGGCAGCTGTAAATATAATAAAAATGATTTTACAGTATGAAGAGAGGTTATTCACATTCTAATCTTTCAACTTTATAAACAAATTATTTGAAAAGCACAGCCAGGCTATCAATTGGAGTTTGTTCCTGCTTTCCGTTGTATTTTTACCTGTTTCTTCGCTGCGCTCAAATTACAGGTAAAAGATGCCACTACAATCAGGTTTAAACAAACCATCTCTGCATCTATTGGCAGTTGAAAAAATACCTAAACTATTCCTTTCCTAATAAAACGCCCGAAACGTTCCATGCGCTCGAACTTGTTCCTTGAGGCGGCCCCATCGGGATGGCAACTTTTATAGTATGCTCACCAGCTTTTAAATCGCCCAGGCTTATCAAATTAGGATTGGTAACCGTACCAGGACACCAGTTAGAACGACTTAAATCTGATGAGGAAAGACCATTTTCAAAATTCCCTGAAGCAGGATTTGATAACCTATACGAGCCACAATCCATTCTCCACGGAACGAAAGAAAACACTTCTTTATCATCAATCCATATGGTGTTTTTTCTCGGAACAAATTCGTCTCCTCCACTCCAACCTCCATGCCCTGTGGTAATATAACGTAAGGTTGCATCCTTTAAATCTTTTTCCAGCGTAAAAGAAAGCTGTAAACCCTTTTCAACATTAAACATGGTTGGATATTCCTGTCCAGCCATTTCCATTACGTTAGTCGAGTTGAATAAAGGCCGGACTACACTTTTTTCCATATCCTTTTTTGCTCCGTTATGAATGGTAATGTTAGCTGAAACTTTATGACCTCCCTTATCATAATTACCTATAAAAACCGCTACCCAAACTTCCTGATCATTTATTAACGAAAACATTTCTGAAATGTCTTGACGATAGTGAACCTGATCTCCCCAGATTTTATCTTTCAGCTTCAAAGTATTGTATTTGCCTACACCAAATGGAGTAAAGAAACGCATCAGCTCAATTGGTGGATTATAATTTGGTGTTGCTGCAACACCCTGATAAATCTTTCCGTTACCATTTTCGTATGTTGGGAGCATTTTTACAGAGGTTTGCAGTGCATTTAGTAAACTTAGAGTTTTATCGGTTGGAATAATAAAAACTGAGCCAGTACGGTCATAAGCATCACCATTCGATTGCTCGGTTAAATCAATAAAAACATTTGAGCCAGCTTGAATTTGAGGAAATTTAACCTTTCTGGCAATAACGGTTCCACCTGCATACCTGAAGATAGAATCATTTGACTGTGGCTTATCCGTAAAATTAATTATCTCTTGATTAAAAAGCGGTAATGTGGTAAAGCGATTTTTCCATAATAAATCCTTATACGATAAGGCGTCTGTAAGCTTTAAATTACTCACATCTCTCTGCCTGTTGTTTTTAATTTCGTCTATTTTTGTTGCAGTTAAGTAACTGTTACCGTTGCGAACCTGCTCCAGCACAAGTCCTAAATTCTGACCTAAAACCGTAGGTGCAGCTTTAATGTTAACATCAGTAGTGTACCACAGTTCTATGGTATTGGAGTTAACAACAGTTTTTGCTTTTTTACAATTGTAACCTAAAATAACTTTGCGTTCATTACTGTATTCAAAAACCTGGTTATTTATAGTTGAAGTATCTGCCGTCGAAATCTGATTATCTGTTTTCAAGTAAGCAATTTGAAATACCTTATTTGCTGGTTTAATAACAATACTCTCTTCAAAAGGATAGGCATCACTTTGTGTAAATATTTTCTGAGTAGTGAGCAGGTTCTGTTTTTCTGCAACTATAACAATAATAGGATTTCGATCTGCGTTAGATACACCATCAACAGAACGAGCATAAGTAATTTTATATGTTGAGTGAGCTTTTAGCTGCTTTTGTGCACTACTGCCTAAAGCAACAAAGATTGCAAAAATGAAGATGTAGAAAGTTTTCATATATTCAAAAATTCAAATATATTTCTATTTCTACTATCTTTCCAATCTATCTTCAACAAACGAAAAAGGTAACAAACTTTGTACACTCGGCACTTTTAATACTTCTCCATTCAGGCAGTAAAATATCACTTCAATCGCCTTTCCCTGCTTTCTTTCAAATTCTGCCATTACCTGTAAACAGCCTCCGCATGAGGTAATTGGTTTCGTGATTTCAAATACATCAGTTTGTGCGGTAATAGCCATACTTTCAATTACCACATCAGGATATTTTGAACCAATGGCAAATAAAGCAACCCGCTCAGCGCAAAGCCCTGATGGATAGGCCAGGTTTTCCTGGTTACTTCCTAATATTATTTCTCCACCGGCTAAACGAATAGCTGTGCCTACTTTAAATTTCGAATAGGGCGAGTAGGAAGTAGCCAGTGCATGTTCCGATTGAAGACAAAGATCGCGATCTATCGAAGCTAATTCTTCAATTCCGGTGTACTGTTCAAAATTTATATTGATATTTAATATTTTCATAACTAATAACTTGACCTTCTGCTAATGTTAAATTTTTAGAGCGGGCGAACAATTTAGCTTATTTTTTGTAGTAAATTTGAATTCTGCCAAAAAAATTAATTTTAATGGCACGCTTTTAGTATCCGGAAATCACCAAACACAATCAGCTTTGAATAAATACGTACGTAAAAGTTTAAAAGTTTTGCTTTGGGTAATCGCATCAATCATTATACTGATAATTGCTGTTGCCCTGTCGCTGAATATCCCTGCGGTTCAAAATTTTGTTAAAGGTAAGGCTATCAACTACCTAAAGGAAAAAACCAAAACCGAGGTAAGTTTAGAAAGTATTAAAATTGCACTTCCGAAGGATGTAGTTTTAAACAAATTTTACATAGAAGATAGAAAAGGCGATACCCTTTTGTATGCAGAAAAGCTGGCAGTTGACATTAGCTTATTCAAACTACTCAAAAATACTGTTGAAATAAATAATGTTGAGCTAAAAAATATACGGGCAAACATCAAACGTATTGCACCAGATACTACCTTCAACTTTTCTTTTATTGTTGATGCTTTTATGAGCGATCAAAAGAAACCAGAAGAAAAGGTTGATAAAGACACTACCTCAACCTTAAAATTTTCTGTTGATAAAGTATCATTTGAAGATATTGGAATTACCTATCGTGATGACGTAGCGGGAAATGATGTTAAGGTATACCTCGGAGCCTTTAAGACAAAATTAAAAACCTTCGATTTAGCGAATCAACATTATGTTATCCGCAATTTAAACCTGCAGAATACCACATTAAAATACCTCCAACAAAAACCTTTGGTTGAGTTACTTCAGCATGTAACCAATAGTGTAGATAGTAGCCAGAAAGAAAATGGAAAATTACCTTTAATTGAGGTAGAAAACTTTGCCTTTAATAACGTTAAGGTGAATTACGATGATCAGATTTCTACCACAAAGGCGGTAGCCGATGTTAATGAACTGGGTATTGTTAACTTAAAGGTAGATTTAACAAACAGCAAATATTCGGTTGATGATGCGAGGTTGAATAAATCGAATATCTTATTTGCTTTTAAACCTGCTCCAAGCAATGATTTAGACAAAGTGAAAGATACCGTAGTTGTCGAAAAATCACCACTGGGATTGATTATTAAAAATATCTCCCTGGCAAATAATAATATTCAGTTTGATAATTTGGGTGCAAAAGCAGCTAAAAAAGGAATGGATTTTAACCATTTAAAAATTACTGACTTAACTTTTGGTGCTGGCGATGTAAGCTACAGTACAGCAGGAATTAAGGCCAATGTTAAAAATGGATCGTTAAAAGAGAAAAGCGGCTTTGTATTGAATGAATTAAAGGGTAATGCCATTTATAACGATAAGCAGATTAAGCTGAGTAATTTCGTTCTAAAAACGCCTAATACCAGCATTGAAAATGCTACTGAACTTAATTACACTTCTATTGATGATTTAACTAAACATCCGGAGAAAGTGAAGCTAGCCTTATCTTTAAAAAACACAACCATTGGCCTAAAGGATGCAGGCTACTTTAGCGATGCTGTTCCGGCAAATTATCGCAACGAGAAAATAAAAATCAATGCAGATGTTAACGGCTATTTAAATAACCTAAATATTCCCCGTTTGCAAATTAGCGGACTAAAGAACACGCAAATAGACATCAGCGGAACAGCAAAAGGCTTGCCTGATGTTAATAAAACCTATCTGGATCTGAATATCAAAAAGCTATACGTAACCAAGAGTGATATTTTGGTCGCTGTGCCCAGAAAATCGCTTCCGCCAAGCATTGAGTTGCCAAACGTAATTAACGCTAAAGGTAAATTTACAGGCTCAATGACCGATTTTAAAACCAATATGAATATCCAGACGGATATGGGAGCAGCGGTTTTAAATGCAGCAATGAAAGGACCTAAAGGCAGAGAAAATTATAAAGCAGATGTAATTTTAAATAATTTTAATGTTGGTCGGCTGTTAAAAATGCAACCCAAATTAGGTCGTGTTTCTGTAAAAGCCAATGTTCAGGGAACTGGATTAGACCCTAAAAAAATTGATGCTAAATTCAATGCTAAAGTGCTCAATGCCTACTACAATAAGTATACCTATAGAAATTTAAATCTGGCAGGCACCTATGCCAATCAAAAAGTGAGCATTAAAGGCAACATGCCTGATAGCAATGCAAATTTCACATTGAATGCTAAAGCTAACCTTGCAGGCAAATATCCATCGGTACAGGCTAATCTCGATTTAAAACAACTGAATTTACAAGCATTGAATTTTTCGCCTACTTTGTTAAGCGCAGCTGGAAAAGTTAATGTGGATCTGGCTACTGCAGACGCTGATTATTTAAATGGAACAGTTGATATTACAGGACTACAAATCGCTAAAGACCAGCAGCGCATTAACGTGGATACAATTCTAGTAAATGCAAAATCAACAGAAACCAATAACGAATTAACGCTGAGATCGGAAATTCTATCTGCTAAAGTGGATGGCAAGTATCAGTTAACTAAAATTGGCAGTGCGTTTATCAATGAGATTAATAAATACTATGCTTTTGGTACGGTAACTAAAATTCCGGATCAAAGGATGCGCTTTGCCGTTCAAATTTATGATTCTAAATTACTGAAACAATTTGTACCGGAATTAACAGTTTTCAAATCTTCTCAGTTCTACGGATTAATTGACACTAAAAAGGATAGCCTGCAGATCAAGGGAAATTTCCCTCAGGTTGTGTATGGCGACTTTAAAGTAGATACTACCGTTTTAAATATTGATAATGATAACAATAAACTGAATTATGCATTAACAGTAAAAAGTTTACAAAGTCCATCCGTTGCTTTGTTTAATACCGAAGTAAGTGGTGATGCGTTAAACAATTTACTTGGAGTGAATATTTTCCTGCGAGACAGGCAACGAAAAGACAAGTACGTTATCGGAGGAAACTTCCAGTCTATTAACAAAGATTTTAAATTTAGTTTAGATCCTCAGAAGCTGCTTTTGGATTATCAAAAATGGGTGGTTTCTCAGGATAATTACATTCAGTTTGGCCAATCGGGTATTTTGGTTAACCAGTTTGCGATTAGCAACAATGGTCAATCGCTATCTATTAACAGTAACCCAACACAACCTAATGCACCTTTAGCGGTAGAGTTTAAAGATTTCCAGCTGGAAACACTTACAAAATTTGCCGAAACTGATACCACACTAGTTGGAGGGCGTTTAAATGGTACGGCAAACGTTAAAGATTTGGCTTCAACACCAAAATTTGAGGCCAACCTAACTATTGATCAGCTCCGCTATCAAAAAGATGAATTAGGAACATTGCGTGTTGCTGTAAATAATAACACTCAAAACGCCTTTGAAGTAAATGTTGCATTAAGTGGTGTGCATGATTTAAGGGTGAATGGTTTCTACTATACTGCTCCAAAAAGTGCACTTGATTTAACGGTAAATATTGATAAAATTGAGATGAAGAACATTGAAAGCTTATCTCAAGGCCAGCTTAAAAATGGAACCGGAACTTTAACCGGCGCATTAACTGTTAAGGGGGCTTTAACGGCACCAAAAATACTTGGCGATTTAACATTTAATAATGCAGGCATCAACGTAGCCTATGTAAATTCTTATTTCCGTCTTCCAAATGAGAAAATATCTTTTACTAACGAAGGTATTGCATTCAATAATTTCACTCTGATTGATTCTCTAAATCAGAAAGCAACTATAAATGGAAAGGTTTACACCACAGATTATAAAAACTATCGCTTCGGTTTAGATGTACGCATGAATAATTTCAGGGCGATTCATTCTACCGCAGCAGATAATGATATGATTTATGGAACGGTTTACATCACGAGCGATATTAAAGTGAGAGGAGATTTAAACCAGCCTGATGTAAACATGAACGTCAATGTAAATAAAGGAACAAAATTCTTTTTTGCATTACCAGCTAATGATCCTTCCATTATTGATCAGGATGGAATTGTTCAGTTTATTGATGCGGACGCACCACCGTTTAATGGGCAGAAAGCGCTTAAAGTTGATAGTGTAAGTAAATCCCCGATAAAAGGCATTAACCTGGTGGCAGCAATAAAAATTGATCCAGAAGCTGAATTGAACGTAGTGGTCGATCCTTCTAACGGTGATGCCTTGAATATTAAAGGTGATGCTGATTTAAATGCAACCATGGATCCAAGTGGGAAAATTAGTATGACCGGAAGATACGAAGTGGTTGATGGATCTTACAATTTATCAGTAGGTCCTCTAGGAAAAAAGGCATTCAAAATTGTAAAAGGCAGTACCATTGTTTGGACCGGCGAACCGACTGCTGCTAACGTAAATTTAAGTGCATTGTATGAAGTAAACGCTGCTCCTATCGATTTACTAAATCAGCCCGACCTGTATGAAGCCAAAACCAAGCTACCTTTTCAGGTCTATTTAATGATGAAAGGAGAATTGCTTAAACCTATCATATCATTTAAAATTGATTTACCAGAAAATGAACGTAATGCCCTGGGCGGACAGGTTTACACAAAATTAATTAATGTAAATCGCGATGAAAGTGAATTGAACAAACAGGTTTTTGCTTTATTGGCATTAAATAGGTTCATTGCCAATAATCCTTTCCAAAGTTTAGCTGGCGGAGGAGGTGGTGTATCAACCCTCGCCCGTTCGAGTGTAAGCAAATTATTAACGGAGCAATTGAATAACCTAACTTCTGATCTAATCCAAGGTGTGGATCTTAATTTCGGCGTTAATTCTTCCGAAGATTATTCAACCGGATCTATGCAGCAAAAAACAGATTTGGAAATAGGTTTATCTAAAAAACTATTAAACGATCGACTTACAGTAACCGTAGGAAGTTCATTTGCATTAGAAGGCCCTCAAGCACCAGGTGAAAAATCTACCGACATTGCTGGTAATGTAAATGTAGAATATGCCTTATCAGCCGATGGCAGGTATCGTTTAAGAGCTTATAGAAGAAATCAAAATGACGTGATTGTACAGGGCCAGATTATTGAGACTGGTTTAGGATTTACCTTAGTAGTAGATTACAATAAATTCAGAGAGATTTTCCAGAAAAAACGTAACAGAAGAACAAGAAACATTGAACAAAAATCATCAAATGAGAAAGCTAACTAGACCTATACTATTTTTACTGGCCTGTTTAGTTTACGCAGGTTGCAGCAGTACTAAATCTCTAAAACCTGGTCAGATTTTATATACAGGGGCTGAGATTAAAATCAACCCTGATTCGAACAGTAAAATTGATGATGAAAAACAGATCAAAGCTGATTTAAAAAGTAAAACCCGTCCTAAGCCTAATAATAAGCTCAAACTGGCCATTTATAATTTTGCCGGTGAGCCTAAAAAGCCAAAAGGCTTAAGAAACTGGATTAGAAAAAAAGGAGAGGCACCGGTTCTTTTAAGCGAAGTAAAATTAAAATATAATAATGATGTGCTTACCAGCTATCTTTTAAGCGAAGGCTATTTACAGGCCAGTGTAACCGGCGATACGGTAGTGAAAGACCGTAAAGGTAAAGCAATTTACACAGCGGTAACCGGTGATAGATACAAAATCAATAAAATAAACTTCCCCCCTGATTCTGGTGTGTTAACCAAAATTATAAATGCCAATAAAGATAAAACCTTACTTAAAACAGGTGATTTTTACGATTTAGATGTTTATAAAAATGAGCGTATCAGGATAGACAATGATTTGAAAGAAAACGGATACTTCTATTTCAGTCCTGATTATTTGATTATGCAGATAGATAGCACCATTGGCAAAAACCTGGTAAATGTTACCATTAAAGTAAAAGATATTGCTCCTGAAGCAGGTTTAAAGCCTTACACGATTAAGAATATCAATATTTATCCAAGTTATTCACTAAGAATAGATAGCGTTTTAAGAAAATTAAAACCACTGGAATATCACGACTTCAACATTTACGATGATAGAAATACTTTTAAACCCAGATTATTTGATCGTTTAGTTTTCTTTCAAAAGGGAGAAGTATACAACAGAAAAGATCATAACCAGTCGCTAAACAGAATGGTTAATATTGGTGCATTTCAAGATGTAAGGGCAGAGTTTTTGCCGGTGGATAGTTTTAAAAACAATCAGCTGGATTTAAATATTTACCTCACACCACTGAAGAAAAACTCCCTTACCTTTTCGGTTACCGGAACGAGTAAGTCTAATAACTTTGTGGGTTCAGAAGTGAAAGTAACGCAAACCACCAGAAACCTTTTTAGAGGCGCAGAACAGCTGGATGTAAGTGTTAGCGGTGGTTTTGAAACTCAAGTAAAAGGAACTTCGATAGGCAGAAATTCACTTTCACTAACCGCCGAAGCAAAATTAACCTTTCCGCGATTCATTGTTCCTTTTTACAAACCAAATAGCACAAATGCCTTTATTCCTAAAACCATTACTTCTTTATCGTATCAAATGCTGAGTCGTGGTTCTGAATATACGTTGCATGCATTTAAAGGGGAATTTGGGTATAATTTCAAAGAGAATCAATATAAGGAACATAACTTCAATCCTATTTCGTTAAGTTATATCTCAACAACATTTCCATCCAGACCTGGAAAACCGGAGAACTATGTAAGGGATAGTTTATTTACAGTTAATCCGTTACTTAGAACAACTTTAGAAAATCAATTAATTATAGGAAGCAATTACAACTTCACTTTCACCAATCAAATGGAAAGCAACCGTAGAAACAATACTTTTTTCTATGGTTCAGTTGAGACTGGTGGAAATGTTTGGGGCGCTTTTGTGCCCAAAGATGCCGAAGGCAGACGTTCACTTTTCAATGTACCGCTTTCTCAGTTCGTACGTTTAGAAGCAGATTTGAGAGATTATTATAAAGTAACCAGAAACGTAACCTGGGCAAATAGATTAAATTTAGGCTATGGCTATGCGTATGGAAATAGCACTTCACTCCCATTTGTTCGTCAATTTTTTGCTGGCGGAAGTAATGACATCCGAGCTTTTGCAGCCAGAACATTAGGACCTGGAACTTATAAAGTACCTGACAATGCGATTTTTGCAGATCAGGGTGGTGATATTAAAATGATGCTCAATTCAGAATTAAGGTTCAAATTAGTGAGCGTCCTTTATGGTGCCTTATTTGTTGATGCCGGAAATGTTTGGTTGCGTAAAGAGGATAAAGGTGTTCCGGGAACAAACGATACAGGCCGTCCCGGATCTGAATTTAAGTTAAAAAATGCCTTGAACGAACTTGCTGTTGGTACAGGTGCGGGTTTACGGGTTGATGCCACTATTTTTGTGATCCGTTTGGATGTTGCATTTCCGGTTCGTAAGCCATACCTTGCAGAAGGACAGCGCTGGGTGTTTGATAATATAGCTTTTGGCAATAAAGACTGGCGCAGAGAGAATTTAATTTTTAATATTGGTATAGGCTATCCATTTTAAAGTTTCAATGAAGATTATCAAAAAGATTAAGCATTTTTTTATAGCACTTTACCATCTCTTTATTGCAGCAGGAAAAGGTTTTGCTGAAGATAGAATTACAAAACTAAGCGCTTCATTAGCTTACTATACTATCTTTTCATTAACTCCGCTTATTATTATTGTTTTATCAGCCGCCACCTTATTTTTGGGCGATAAAAATAATACGGACACCAGGACTAAGTTTTTTGCTCAAATTACCGACATGGTTGGCACTGATGCTGCAACCCAAATTCAGGGTTTTGTAGAACATTCCACTAAATCTGGTCAGTCAACAATTGGCTTAATCATTGGTATTGCTACATTGATTATCGGATCGACCGCAATTTTTATTGAAATACAAGATAGCATTAACATGATTTGGAAAGTAAAGGCAATCCCTAAAAAAGGTTGGCTTAAAATGTTAACCAATCGCTTACTTTCCTTCTCGCTTATCGTATCTATGGGTTTTTTACTATTGGTTTCGCTGGTGATTAATAGTGTCGTTGTGGGTTTAGGTGATAAACTCATTTCGCTGATTTCGAAAACTGAAATTGATCAGGTTGTCCCCGTTGCCGATGACACGATGGCTTTGCTGATTTATATTTTAAACAATGTGATCACTTTAGCAGCAGTTACAGCTGTATTTACTGTTATTTTTAAGGTTCTGCCAGATGTGGTGATTAAATGGAAATCGGCCATCATTGGTGCCTTATTCACTGCTGTTTTATTCAGTTTGGGTAAATATTTAATAGGGATTTATATTGAAAAAGGGAATCCGGGCTCAGCGTTTGGGGCAGCAAGTTCTATTATTGTGATTTTGCTTTGGATCTATTATACGTCTATTATTCTTTATTTCGGAGCCGAATTTACACAGGCTTATGCTGAAAAATATGATGGAGGAATAACACCAAGCAAATATGCCGTATTTACAAAAATCACTATTGTAGAAAAGAAAGTAGATGTTTTACCTCCGCAACATCCTGAAGAAACTGTTAATGTTCCGGAGAAATAATGATTGAAAAACTCAGCTTTATAAGCTGCTATTATCTCATATATTGAATAATTTTAATCAATAACTCTTGTTCTAAAAATGGTTTAAGCACAAGTTCATCCATTCCCGACGATAAATATTTTTCTCTGTCCTCCTGCATTACGTTAGCGGTAACACCAAGTATCGGAGTCATTCTTTTGCTTTCATCCTCATAACTTCTGATTTTTTTAGTGAGTTCTATTCCGCCCATTTCAGGCATTTGTATATCCGTTAATATGAGATCATAATTGTTTTCAACAAACAAATCATAAGCTTCTTTACCGTTGTATGCGGCATCGAAATTTACTTTATATTTCTTTAGAATAGTGCTTGCTAACAAAATGTTTAACATATTATCATCGGCAAGCAAAATACTTTTTCCATCCAATAACTGAGCATCAACGTCTATTTTAGAAGTGGTATTTAGTTCAACATCAGGTTTGGAAGTCGTTGGATACGGAACTTCAAATGAAAATACTGAACCCTTACCTATAATGCTGCTTACGCTAATCGTTCCACCCTGACATTCAACTATTTTCTTACAAATGGCTAAACCTAATCCTGTGCCCTGTTGCTTCTCTTTTGTTGAGGCATAATAAACCTGTGCGAACTCATCAAAGATAATTTTTTGGTCAACCTCATTAATTCCTACTCCCGTATCAGTAATACTAATTTTTAGTTTAGTATTACCTTCATTAATTATGATCAATTCTGCCTGCAAAGTTACTTTACCAACATTGGTGAACTTTATCGCATTGCTTAAGAGATTCATTACAACCTGCTTCAATCGAAGCGGATCACCCACAGTATATAAATCTGGCACATCAGGTTTATTTATCACAAAGCCTATCTTTTTCTTGGCTGCCTGAACTTTCATGCTATCAAATACATCTTGAATGGCATCAAATGGCAAGAATGGAATACGCTCAAGCGTAACTTTCCCTGTTTCGTATTTTGAAAAATCAAGTATATCATTAACTACGTCTAGCAGCATTACAGATGAATTCCTGATGGCCCTAACCTGTTCCATCTGCTCATCTTTTAAATGAACCTGTGTGAGTTGCTCTGAAAAACCTATGATGGAGTTAAGCGGTGTTCGAATTTCATGGCTCATATTCGCAAGGAAGCGACTTTTAGATAGCGCATAAGAAGATGTCTTGTTGCTGTAATCGATAAGTATCTTTTCATTTCTGTAGAAACTAAAAATCATGTAAAAAACAAAAAACAATAAACCCAGCGCCAATACAAGCAAAATCCAGGTAAATTTATCTAGGTTTTCTACATTTTTAAATGCCGTTATGCTAATTATTTGCTGAACAGAATCGTAATAATACTTTTCGCTGGTTTTATATTTTTTTAAGCCATTAACAATAGTCGATATCAAACGGTGGTTTACATCCAATAACTGCTTTTCTTTATCTTTTAATTTTTTATTGGTATTATAGAGTTTTAAATAGTAATCATTTATCGCTTTAAGCTGTAAATTATTAAAAGCAAGACTTTTCGAAATGGTATCTGCAGTGATAACGGTTTTTACAATGGTTGATTTAGAGCTATCAACTCCTTTAATTCCTTTATTATTAATTGCAGCTATAATGCGATCGAAGAATTTCTTTTTAGGTTGCGCTGTAATACCCGGTTTTATAGTATCTATTTTAACAATACTTTTAAATTGCCTGGCGTTAAAAAACTTAGCTTTTGGATTTACTTTTTCAACATCTTTATCTACATCAATAGAGAAGTTAATCAGGCTATCAGAGAGTCTTTTAAGTTGAATAAATTGTGTAGTACGCTGCTTTTTCTGCTCCATTAAAGCAGTAAAGCTTTCTTTTGAGATTGCCTGTTCACTTAAATTTTGTGTTTGTATAGTATCCATAATTAAGGAAACTTCCTTAATCTGGGTTACAAATTCGTCGTAGTAGCTTCTTTCACCGCTAACAACATACATTCTGCAACTATTCTCGGCATTGTATAACTTAAAAATACAGCTATCCAATTTGTTAAAATCACTATGTACCTGAACAATTTTATTGACAGATTTTAATAGCGGTATCTTAGAAAAATTAACAAACAGACTTGCTGTAATGCCAAAAATAACTAAAATTAAAAATACTACTATTAAGTACTTTTTTGCAGAATTGTTTGTTGGTTTCAATTGGCTGATTTTTAAAGACTAAATCAGCGACGAATATTATGCTACTTCTTCAATTTTTTTAGGTTCTTCTTCTACTTCGTCTTTTTCAACACGTAAATTTCTAATGATATGCTGCTGTCTGTCGGGCGTATTTTTTCCCATATAATATTCCAGTAAGCTTTTAATGGTCTGGTCTTTCAGTATAACAGGGTCTAGCCTTATATCTTTACCTATAAACAAGCCAAATTCATCTGGTGAAATTTCTCCTAATCCTTTAAAACGGGTAATTTCAGGTTTATTTCCTAATTTTTGAATAGCATTTCGGCGCTCTTCATCGCTATAACAATAAATGGTTTCTTTTTTATTTCGAACTCTAAAAAGTGGAGTTTGTAATATGTAAACGTGTCCTGCTTTTACTAAATCAGGGAAAAACTGTAGAAAAAAGGTCATCATCAACAACCTAATGTGCATTCCATCTACATCGGCATCGGTAGCAATAACAATATTGTTGTAGTGTAATCCCTCCAGGCCATCTTCAATATTTAAGGCATGCTGTAATAAATTGAACTCTTCATTCTCATAAACCACCTTTTTTGTTAATTCATAACAGTTAAGTGGCTTTCCTTTTAAACTGAATACTGCCTGTGTGTCAACATCTCTAGATTTAGTGATAGATCCTGATGCTGAATCACCTTCGGTAATAAATAAGGTAGTTTCATATCTTTTCTCGTGGGTTGAATTGAAATGAACCTTACAATCGCGAAGCTTTTTATTATGCAATGATGCTTTCTTAGCCCTGTCGTTTGCCAATTTTTTAATACCTGCAATATCTTTACGCTCCCGCTCTGATTGGTTAATCCTTTTTAAAAGTGCATCAGCTACATCAGGATTTTTGTGCAGATAATCATCAAGTTCCTTTTTAACGAAATCATTTATAAAAGTAGCTACGGACGGACCTTCAGGCCCCATATTCTGAGAACCCAGTTTTGTTTTTGTTTGCGACTCAAATACAGGCTCCTGTACCCTGATGGAGATGGCTGCAATAATTGACGAACGAACATCCGAAGCATCAAATTCTTTTTTGAAAAATTCCCTTACCGTTTTTACAACAGCTGCCCTAAACGCCGCCTGATGCGTTCCGCCCTGGGTTGTATGCTGGCCGTTAACAAACGAATGGTAATCCTCTCCATATTGCTGACCATGTGTCATTGCAATTTCAATATCATTACCCACCATATGAATTATAGGGTAACGAATTTCTTCCGGCTTATTAAATTTAGACAATAAATCATATAAACCCCGCTCCGAAAAATATTTTTGATTGTTAAAATTTACAGTAAGTCCGGTGTTAAGGAATACATAATTCCAAACCATGCTCTCTACAAAATCAGGTATATAGTGGTAGTTTCTAAAAATGGTTTCATCAGGATAAAAGGTAATGGCAGTACCATTTCGCTGAGTAGTATCAATTACCGGTTGCTCATTTACAATTTCACCTTTAGAGAATTCGACTTTTTTAGTCTTTCCATCTCGATAAGATTGTACGGTAAAACTAGTAGATAAGGCATTTACAGCCTTTGTACCTACACCATTTAAACCTACAGATTTCTGGAAAGCATTACTATCGTATTTACCCCCCGTATTTATTTTGCTCACACAGTCAATAACTTTCCCTAACGGGATGCCACGCCCGTAATCGCGAACGTTAATTTTTTGTTCTGACACCGTAATTTCGATGGTTTTACCTGTACCCATCACAAATTCGTCGATAGAATTATCTACGATTTCTTTTAACAAAACATAAATACCATCATCCTGCGCCGAGCCATCACCAAGCTTACCGATATACATACCGGGGCGTAGTCTGATGTGTTCTTTCCAGTCTAATGAGCGAATACTGTCGTCGTTATAAATTACTTCTGCCATAAATTTTGTTATTGTGTATCACATTGATTGAGCTTTATAATGATATAAAGCAGCTATACCGAGGGATGATCGGGATAAGCATTAACATTCAACATGACAACTACTTAGGGATGATTTTGGTATTGAATATTGCCGAAATTCTTTTAAAGGATTTTTCATCAATTTCGCCATCAAAAAATATTATGCAATAATAAACTTATTCTTCGAGGCAAGCAAAAGAAAATTTCAACAAAATTAAGCCGTTTATGAATACAGGAAGCCTTGGCTTCATCGATGTTTAATCAGCATTTTTGATAAGGATGCGTATCTTCGTTTTTTTTATTTAAAAGCCAAAATAATGCAACCCAAAAAGCAACTCTCACTTTTCGACCTATCCATGATTGTAGTGAGCCTGGTTATCGGCATGGGAATTTTCCGTACGCCAGTAAATGTAGCTGCAAAAGCTCAAATACCAGAGTTGTTTTACCTGGCCTGGTTTATCGGTGGTTTCGTTGCATTTTGTGGCGCCCTGACTTATGCTGAAATCGGTTCCCGCTATCCGGTAACGGGCGGTTATTATAAAATTTTCTCCAAAGCCTATCATCCTTCCATAGCTTTCGCAATTAATTGTATTGTACTTATTTCAAGCGCTGCTTCAGTAGCCGCAATATCCATTATTGGATCGGAGTATTTGAGTAAGATTATTTTACCTGCCAGTATGCAAAATGAAACCTATAGGGTAGCAATTGCCATTGCCACCATTTTAGTATTCTATTTTATTAATTTACTGGGATTAAAGGCTAGCGCTAAAACTCAAAATGTATTAACCATAGTAAAAATTGTATTGATTTTAGTATTGATATGCGCAGTTTTCTTTGGTCAATCCGTTCAAACCACTACTCCAATATTTAAAGCTGCCAACGGAAATTTGCCAGGATGGGCGGATTATGGAAAAGCATTGGGCTTATGTTTAATCGCAGTTTCCTTTTCTTACGCGGGTTATGCACAAACCATCAATTTTGGTGGTGAAGTTAAAGAAGCTAAAAAAGTTATTCCACGTTCCATTATTATTGGGCTGAGCATTATCGTAGCACTTTACCTCATCTTAAACTATGTATATGTAAAGGTAATCGGTTTCGAAGAGTTAAAAACGGCAGAAAGCATTGCAGCGATACTGGCGGCTAAAATTTTTGGCCCGGCAGGTTTTAGCATGCTATCAGTAATCATTTTCATATCTGTTATGGGGTATGTAAATGTGAATTTGCTTAGCAACCCAAGGGCAATGTTTGCCATGGGCGAAGAAGGGGCATTACCGAAGATTTTCAGTAAAATCAATAAGAAAACAGATGTAATTACTGTGAGTTTAACTGTTTTTACATTGGCTGCAGTGGTGATTATATTTTATGCAAAAACCTTTGATAAAATTTTGAACTACACCATTTTTCTAGAAAGTATAAGCATGGCCAGCTCTGCAGCTACGATATTTATTTTGAGAAAAAGAACGGCACATCTGGATCAAAAAACGATTTACACCGTTCCGCTATATCCGGTTCTACCTATTATATTTATTGCCGCCTACACCTTTGTGGCTTTCAGCATTTATGCAGATGATCCTTACGCTGCGCTAAACGGACTGTATATTTTTATTGGCTTCTTGGCCATTTACTTTTTAAGCAAACTTTTTAATAAAAAAAGTTCTGTATAAATTTTGATAATTAATAAAAAACGCATGGAAATATTTCATTCCATGCGCTGATATTGCGTGTAATTTAGTAACCCGTAGGCTGTTTTAATGTTCCATTACTTCTATCAATCTGATCTTGTGGTATTGGGAAGTATTCATCTCTTGGCTCAATTGTAATCCCTTTAAGATAGTCAAAATACGAACCTTCGAATGTGAAGTAGCTTTCTAAAGTTTGTTTTACAATGCCCCAACGCACTAAATCGAAAAAGCGATGTCCTTCCATGGCCAGTTCCAATCTACGTTCAAAGCGAACTGCATTTCTGGCATAAGTTGCATTAGGAAAAGCCGGATAAGGACTAACTTTATAGGCTGCCGCAGCTGCTCCATTTATGGTTGCCGGTGTAATTTTTGCAGCCCTGGCTCTTACCGCATTTACCAGGGTTAAAGCTCGGGCAAGATCTCCGTTTTCTACCGCACATTCTGCAGCCATTAAATATACATCACCTAAACGAATAAGGTTAACATTTAATCCTGTTACATTGGTCATGCCTGGCCCTGTGCCAGATGCAATCTGCGAAGCCTCAATTGAGTTTTTCACCGCCACAAATGGTCCGCCGTTACTTGCATCTCTGATCCAGCTATCGCCAGCCATAATTCCCCAATCGCGGTAAGGCACGCCACGTCTGCCAATGGTTGATTCAATTCTTGGATCAAGCGCTAAAGTACGATTTACCTGATAGTTTGTTTTTGCAGCGCCAGTAAGGTTGAAATCAGAAATATAAGGATTAGTACGGTAACTACCATCTAACAAAGGCAAACCAGCCGCATCAACCTTAAATGAGTTGGCCAAGTCAATCGTTGGCTGAAAAAATCCGCAGCAATTAATAGGCGTAACACTTCCATAAGGATAGTTAAGCATATCGCCCACGTTTCCATTTTCACCACCGGTTCCATCGGTACCTACTGAATGTTCTACCACAACGATAGACTCTGGTCCATCCTCTTTGGTAATATCAAAGTTATCGGTGTATGGCATATTTGTTAAATCGCCTTTAGCGGATATAACAGCATTTAACTGTGCATAAGCTTCGGTATATTTTTTCTGATACAACAAAACCTTACCTAAATATGCCTGTGCAGCATATTTATCCATCCTTCCTTTTTGCCCCTTAGGTTTAGTGATATTTAAATTTGCTACCGCAAACTGAAGATCCTCTATAATATTCGGGTAAATATCTTTATCATTTGGCACAAAAGTTCCGCTGTTGGCTTCGGTTACATAAGGCACCATTTTAAAAACACGTACTAAGAAGAAATAATAATGTGCTCTTAATAAACGGGCTTCACCCTGAATCTCTTTTGCCCGGCTATCAGGAAATTTTGTTCCACCGCTTCCAGCCTGTAAAGCTGCTAACACTTTTAATGTATTATTACAACGTTGAACACCTTCAAAGCATCTATCGTAAAGGTTAGCCAAATTATCGTTGGTACTGGTAGGCGAATGTTGTTCAATAGCGTTCATTGGTGGCTGATCACCTACACTACTACCCTTATGGGCATTATCAGAGGCTACTTCACCAAACAACCATTGACTAGGTGCGGCGCCGTAATTACCCCATGTACCGTTAATATTTCCGTTGAGCAGACCATATGCGCCTACTAATAATCCTTCTACCCCATCTTGAGAGGTCAATTGTTCTGCTGTAAGCTCAGCCTGAGGGTTGAGGGTAAGGAAATCTTTCTTACAGGATACAACACTTAACACTAATATGGATAGGAAAAAATATTTTATATGTTTCATCTTGAAGTCTTTAATTAAAATCCAACATTAATACCAAATAAGAACTGACGAGGAGATGGATAAACACCCTGGTCAACACCCGGCGCAGAGAAGGTATCGGTGATTTGACTCACCTCAGGATCTAAACCAGTATATTTAGTTATCGTAAATAAATTGCTTGCTGCAACGTAAACTCTAAACCTGCTGATTCCAGCTTTTGGTCCAAACACTTTTGCTGTAGGAATAGAATATCCTATTTGAAGATTTTTCAACCTTAAAAAGCTTCCATTTTGGATATAATAGCTGGAAGACGCAAATTCCACATCAGATGCCCCTGCGTATGCGGAAGGAATGGTACTGGTTGGATTGCTCGGGCTCCAGGCATTTAGCAAACGTGTACTTTTAGCACCATCGAAAGATGGAAAATCGGTAAAATAACGGGTGGCCTGGAAAATATCGTTTCCTTGAACACCATAAAAGAATGCAGCTACATCGAAATTTTTATACGAAGCATTTAAATTAACACCATAAGTAAAGTCAGGATTTGGATCGCCAATAATGGTTCTGTCTTTAGGATCAATCACTCCATCACCGTTAACATCCATGTATTTTAAACCACCCACCCTGGCACCTGTGTAAGATGGGCTACTTTGAATATCTGCGGTACTTTGGTAAATGCCGTTGGTTTTATATCCATAAAATGATCCAAAAGGAGAATCTTGTTGTAAAACACTAGTTTGTAAACTTCTATAGTTTCCGTAAACCTGGTTGAAGATCCCCGGAGCAAGCCTGTCAATGTTGTTTTTGTTACGGGAGAAATTTAATCCTACATCAAATTTAAAAGGAGCATCTGCTTGTCTGCCATAGTGATAAGCAACATTAACCTCTACACCTTTATTACTCATGTCGCCAATGTTCACAAAAGGAGCACTACCACCGCCTACTACGCTTGATGGCAAAGGAAGATTATATAACATATCAGATGTTTTTTTATTGTACCAATCAACCGATCCGTCAATACGACCATCAAACAAAGTAAAATCTAAACCAACGTTTAAAGCTTTTAATGATTCCCATTTTACATCTGCATTTTGATAAGCATTTTGCCAAACTCCGGTTGTTAGCGTATTGCCACCGCCTACAGCATAAGCCGCATTGGTAATTGAACTTTGGTATCTGTTGATATATTGGTAAGGGGGAATCCGCTGGTTACCGGTTTGGCCGTAACCCACACGAAGTTTTAAATCACTCACCCATTTAGAATCTTTCAAAAACTCTTCTTCTGATAACCTCCAGGCTACACTTCCCGCAGGATAAAAGCCATATTTGTTGGCAGGACCAAAGTTTGATGATCCATCTCTACGCACAGTAAAGCTGGCCAGATAACGATCATTAAATGAATAATCCACCTTGGCAAACAAAGAAAAAAGTGAGCCAATAGCCCCGGTACTAGAGTTGCTGATATTCGATGAACCTGTATTTAAATAGTAGTAATTCGGATCTCCCAATAAAAAGAAATCATTTCTTGCACCATTTAACTGTCTTGATCTTGAGCGAATAGCTTCCGTACCCAACAATACATTTAAGCGATGTTTTTCATTAAACGTTGCTCCATAGTTTAAGGTATTAGTCCATGTCCATTCGGTATTGTAACCTTGATATTCACTTAAATTATTGGAGTTATTTCCTTCAGAGAATTCCAGATTTGGATAACGCATGGAAAGTCCGTTATAATTTTCGTATCGCAAACCGAAGTTTGTTTTAAGCACTAAACCTTTCAAAATATCACCTTCGGCAAAAATATTTCCAAAGAAAAAATTGTTTTTATTTACATTGTCTTTGGCCCTATAAAGCACAGCCAACGGGTTTTCTGCATTTCCTAACTGGCTGCCACGGCTACCAGCAAAATTTCCATTAATATCATATACCGGAATAATGGTAGGAATACGATAGGCCCAGCCCAACGCACTTCCCTGATCCTGGTAACTACCTGGTGTATTTGGGTTTACACCGAAACCATAACCTTCTGAATAACTGTACTGTGCGTTTTCACCAAAACGAACATGTTTATTAAAAGCTGAAACGGTGGTATTTGACCTGAAATTGTAACGTTTAAAACCTGTATGTTCAATTGTTCCCTGTTGATTAAGATAGCCAGCAGATACCGCATAAGTAGCATTTTCGGAGCCGCCGGTTGCACTTAACTGATAATTTTGTACCGGAGCAGAACTTGTGATCTCATCGAACCAATTAGTACCTGCCTTATTTGCTCTTGTAATTTGATAAAAGAGACTAGGATCACGACTGTAGTTATATTTTGATGGATCTGCATCAGCAGCTGTAATATCCTGACCTAAAGCCGATCCGGCCACCAGATATTCTGGCAATGTTGGTGTAGTTCCTGAGCCATAGTTTCTTCCGGCAGCAACAGTTTTACCAGCATTTTTATAACTATCAAAAACATATTGCGCATATTGTTGCGGATTCATCATTTCCGGGAAACTATTTTTACGTGGTGTCTGAATTCCATAGTAAGAATCGATTGAAATTTTTGGCGCACCCGAAATTCCTTTTTTTGTAGTTATGATTACTACACCATTATTAGCTCTCGAACCATAAATGGAAGCGGAAGATGCATCCTTTAATACCTGAAGACTTTCAATATCGTTTTGGTTTAACCAGGATAGCTTACCTTCAAACGGCACCCCATCAATAACATATAAAGGCTCATTATTATTAATAGTGCTGATACCTCTAATTCGAATTTGCGGGGTAGAACCTGGCGCACCATCATTAATAATCTGAACACCTGTTGCCTTTCCCTGCAAAGCTTCTACTGCACTTGCCGCAGGTTGAGCTTTTAACAGTCCCATATCTACCACGGCAACAGCACCGGTTAAATCTTTTTTGCGTTGCGAAGAATAACCAGTTACCACCACATCACTCAAGCTATTATTTTCAGCTTGCAAAATGATGGAGAGATTGGTTTGATTACCTACAGACACTTCTTTACTGGTAAATCCAATAAATGAAACAACTAGTACATCGGTAGGCTTTACACTGATGGAGAAGGCACCGTTTGCATCTGTAGTGGTACCACCAGCGGCATTTTTGAGTTTAATTGTAGCGCCAACAATAGGGAGCTGGTCATCGCTGGCAACAACTTTACCCGTAACTTTTGTTTGGGCTGTTGCGCCAAAAGCATACAACAATCCCAGGCACAGGAGTAGGAAGCCCCCCCTGAAAAAGGATAGATTTTTTTTCATAATTTGATATATATTGGTTAGAAAAGGTGGCAATAAGAAAGCTATGTAGGAATTAATAGCTTTAAGCATTTACTTTTTATGATGGTGATTATCATAAAAAATTTCAGGAAGCGTTACAGCAATTGAACTCGCGAAATCGAATAGTTGTCGTATCATAAAAAAAATGGTTAGAAATGAATAATACGTAATTTTAATCATACAACGAATGATTAAATATTGCGTATCTAAGCTTTAAAGTACTTACAATTTAATAAAGAATAATAATACACCCAAATAATTGATTAATCGGTATGGTTTAATGAGTAAATGGCGAATCTTTCAAAAAATGCTTGCTAAAAGGATTTTGTAAGCTTGATATCGGTAATATGGAATGCTTAAATAATTTAGCTATCTTTGCAGCGAAGCAGGAATATGGGCTTGCCATTCTGAATGGCATATTCTCTCCGCAAGTTAGTCCTTCATGAAATGATTGTTCTAGCTTCTTCAATAAAAATTATAATAAAAATACATGTTATTCAAAGAATTAAATCTCATTGAGCCTATTTTAAAGGCACTTGAGACTGAAGGTTATACGCAACCTACACCTATACAGGAGCAATCTATACCGACCATATTAAAAGGAAAAGATTTATTAGGTTGTGCACAAACGGGAACTGGTAAAACAGCATCATTTGCTATTCCTGTGTTACAAATTTTGCATGAAAAGCATTTAAACACCAAAGTAAATAAGAATATTAAAGCTTTGATATTAACTCCGACACGTGAATTAGCTATTCAGATTGAGGAGAGTTTTAAAGCTTATGGCCGCTATTTGAATTTACGCCATTTGGTTATCTTTGGTGGTGTAAATCAACATTCGCAAGTGGAAGCACTCAGAAAAGGAGTTGATATTTTAGTGGCCACACCAGGTCGTTTACTGGATTTAATGAACCAGGGTTTTATTAACCTGAATACCATCGAGCTTTTTGTTTTGGATGAGGCAGATCGGATGTTGGATATGGGTTTTATCCACGATGTAAAAAGAACGGTAGCTAAATTACCTGCTATACGACAAACATTGTTTTTCTCTGCAACTATGCCAGATGAAATTCAGAAATTAGCCAACACTATTTTATCAAACCCAACAAAAGTTGAGGTTACGCCAATTTCATCAACAGCTGAAACCATTACGCAATCGGTTTATTTTGTTGATAAACCAGATAAAAAGAAATTACTGATTCATATTTTAGATGAACAGAAAATTCAAACAGCATTGGTTTTTACGCGTACCAAACACGGTGCAGACCGGATTGTAAAAGATCTTGCTCATGCCGGAATTAAAGCCGCGGCTATTCATGGTAATAAATCGCAAAATGCCAGACAAAGAGCATTAACTGATTTTAAAGATAGAAAGATTCGTGTCCTGGTAGCTACTGATATTGCTGCCCGTGGTATTGATATCGATCAGTTATCTCACGTTTTCAATTTTGAATTACCAAATATCCCTGAATCATACGTACACCGAATTGGCCGTACAGGTCGTGCAGGCGCAAATGGTATTGCCATATCATTCTGCGATGCGGAAGAGAATGAGTATTTACTGGATATCCAGAAACTGATCAAAATTACATTGCCTGTTGTTGACGATCATCCTTATCCCCTAACATGGGAAAGTATGCTGGCTAAAAACCAGGTAAAACGCAAACCACAAGCGCAATCGAAAGGTGGTGGCGGTGCTAAAAAAGGAAGTGCTGATGGAAACATGAGTGGCAAACCGCGAAACGCCAGCAATAACAGAAGATTTGGTGGTAATAGAAATAAAGCAAAAAAAGTTTAAAGGCAAAAGCTTAATGAAGCGTAAGCCTTGAATTCATTTCAGGGTCTTAGTAGCTTGAAAAATGCTGAACCAAAATATTCGGGACAGCTTGACACAAGGATAAAAAAACCCGGGTTGTAAATTTACAGCCCGGGTTTTGTTGTTTTTAACTGTAGAACAAACCCAGAAAGCCAGGAATGAGAGTAGAGTACTATTTCATTTTTCGATAAACGGTCGTCCTTTAGAGGCACGAAACAATCTCTTTCGGTAAATAGATTGCGCTTTGTCGTTGCCCGTTGCAAGGTAACCTAAAGAAAACCCTGAATTGATTTTACTCAACTCAGGGTTTAATTATAAAAGTTCTTCGCTTTAACCTTTCAGCTTAAACTACCACATTAATAATCTTTCCTTTTACAAAAATTATTTTTTTAGGTGCTTTGCCATCCAGGAATTTTTGAAAGCCTTCATCAGCCAATAAAATTGCTTCTGCTTCCGGCTGTGCTAAGGTTAAACTTAAGTTTAAGTTCATTTTCATTTTTCCGTTAATCGAAACCGGATAGGCAAACTCATCTTCTACCAAATGTTCAGGATTAAAAACCGGGAATTCTGTATAAGATAAGGTTCCGGGTGCATTACCCAACTGAACCCAGAGTTCTTCGCAAATGTGCGGGGCGTAAGGCGATAAAATCACCACCATATCCTGCAGGATAGAACGCTTGCTGCATTTTAAATCGGTTAGTTCATTTACCGCAATCATAAAACTGGAAACAGAAGTATTGAAAGAAAAACGTTCAATGTCATCCTGTACTTTTTTAATGATTTTATGTAACGACTTTAGTTCAGCTTTAGTTGGTTCAGCATCTGTAACGGTGAATACCCATGCTTCGTTATGGAACAATCTCCAAAATTTGCGCAAAAATTTAAATACACCTTCAATACCGTTGGTATTCCAAGGCTTGCTTTGCTCCAGCGGACCTAAAAACATTTCGTACATGCGCAAGGTATCTGCACCGTAACGCTCAATCAAATCATCGGGATTAACCACATTGAATTTTGATTTCGACATTTTTTCAACTTCAATACCACAAATGTATTTGCCACCTTCAAGAATAAATTCTGCATTAGCATATTCTTCTCTCCATGCTTTAAACTTATTTAGATCTAAGGTATCGTTCTCAACAATGTTAACATCAACATGTAGTGCAGATGTTTTGTATTCTTTTCTTAAACCGGCAGAAACATAAGTATTAGTAGGCTTACCGTCTGCATCATTAATTCTATAAACAAAATTACTTCTGCCCTGAATCATGCCCTGGTTAATTAACTTTTTGAAAGGTTCTTCTTCTTGGGTATAACCTAAATCTTTCAAAAATTTATTCCAGAAACGACTGTATAATAAGTGACCTGTGGCATGTTCAGAACCACCGATGTATAAATCCACATCTTTCCAATATTCAATCGCCTCTTTCGAAGCAAAATCTGCATTATTTTCTGCATCCATGTAACGGTACCAGTACCAGCTACTTCCAGCCCAACCCGGCATGGTGCTTAATTCATAATTTCCGCCATCTTGTGAAATCCAGCCTTCTGCTCTTGCCAAAGGTGGCTCACCCGTTTCGGTTGGCAAGTACTTATCTATTTCTGGTAAAATTAAAGGCAGCTCTTCTTCCTGAATTAAATACGGCAAACCATCTTTAAAGTAAACCGGAATCGGTTCACCCCAATAACGCTGGCGACCAAAAATCGCATCACGCTGACGGAAGTTAACCTTTGCTTTACCAGCATTTTTTTCTTCCAGCCAATTATTCAAAAAGACAACAGCTTCTTTATAGGTTAAGCCATTAATAAAGCCAGAGTTAATGTATTTACCCTCTTTTGTCGGATCTGCTTGTATATCAATATCTTTTTGCGCATCCAGAATCTGGATAATTGGCAAGTTGAAATGCGTGGCAAATAACCAATCGCGTTGATCGCCACTTGGAACACCCATTACCGCACCAGTTCCATAACCCGCCAATACGTAATCAGCAATCCATAATTGAACGCGTTCACCACTTACGGGATTGATAACATACGTACCAGTAAAGGCACCAGAAACCGTTTTCGTATCCGCCATGCGGTCTAATTCCGATTTCTTTTTAGTTTGAGCAATGTAGTTTTCAACAGCCTGTTTCTGATCAGCTGTTGTTAACTCAGCCAACCATTCATGCTCTGGTGCCAACACTAAATAGGAAACACCAAAAATAGTATCTACACGGGTAGTAAAAACCTCGATTTGCTTCTCATTACCTTCAACTTGAAACTTGACACTTGCCCCTACACTTTTCCCAATCCAGTTACGCTGCATTTCTTTTATCGGTTCCGGCCAGTCGATGGTGTCTAAACCTTGCAATAAACGATCAGCGTAAGCCGTGATTCTCATGCTCCACTGCATCATTTTCTTCTGCTCTACCGGAAAACCACCCCGTTCGGAGAAGCCATCTTTAACTTCATCATTTGCCAATACGGTTCCTAATGCAGGGCACCAGTTCACCGTACTTTCGCGGAGATAAGTCATGCGGTATTTCAACAACTCAACCTGTCTTTCCTCTTCCGTAAAAGTTGCCCAGTCGCTCGGTAAGAAAGACTTTACATCCTCATCGCAAACCGCTTTAACGTCAGCCGTACCAGAGGCATTAAATTTCTCAATTAAAGTTGTGATATCTTCTGCCCTGTCATTTTCGATGTTGTACCAGGAATTAAACAACTGCATAAATATCCACTGGGTCCACTTATAATAAGATGGCTCACTGGTACGCACTTCTCTACTCCAATCGAAAGAAAAACCAATTTGATCTAACTGACGGCGGTAAGTAGCAATATTTGCTTCGGTTGTAATAGCCGGATGCTGTCCGGTTTGTATCGCATATTGTTCTGCAGGTAAACCAAATGAATCATAGCCCATTGGATGCAAAACGTTAAAGCCTTTAAGGCGTTTATATCTTGAAAAAATATCCGACGCAATGTAACCCAGTGGATGACCAACATGTAAGCCTGCTCCTGATGGATAAGGGAACATATCTAACACATAATATTTAGGTTTTTCAGAATTGCTTTCGGCTTTAAATGTTTGGTTATCGGCCCAGAATTTCTGCCACTTTTGTTCTATTTCTTTGAATTGGTAATCCATTGCAACTTTTAATTTTATAAAGTGGCGAAATTACGTAAATAAAGGAGTTAAGCGAAAGATATTTTGTAAAGCCTTTGAATGAATAGTAACTGCACAACTAATTAAAATCAAATAAAAAGCGCCATTGATTTTAAATTCAATGGCGCTTTAAAACGTAAATCCTGATTATCTCTTGAGATAGAATTTTTTCACTACATTGGTTTTATCCAGTTTTGCGGTAAATTCCAATGTATTGGTCTGTAAAACTTCTACACTACAGTAATATGCACCCTCAGGAAAAGACATGTTAAAAGTATCCATCGTACCTGTGTAAGTGCCAATAGTTCTGTTTCCTTTTACGTTTAACTCAACCTGATCATCATTATCAGCTTTAAAATCCATATAATCGCCGGTTAAACCAGTTATGGTTCCGTTTACACGGGTCGGATCGGCAACTAAATCTGCAGGTGTATAGCCTGTGGTTTCAATTCTGCTGATAGACCATTTACCCATAATACGGGCCTTCACAGATGTCGTATCTTTTTTGCAGGAAAACAAAGTTGCCGTGACCAAAATAAGCAAACTCAGAATTGTAATTTGTTTTTTCATAGGGGGATTAATTGTGTTAGGTGCTTTAATAACGCCCGATTATCAAATTTCGTACCGTTGATAAACTATAACCTACAGAAACTTCGATTTAATTATAAACTAATTTGGCTGTCAAGCCGTTTATGATGATTATATTGGCGTTTATCAGGTATAATTTATATTTTCGCAAAAACAAAAGAAAATTACATGGAAGAATTCGAAGTAAGTGATGCATCAAAGAAAACCAAAACTGTATATATTTCCACTATCATCAGTATTGCGTTGGTTTTATTAATGCTTGGGCTACTTGGGTTGGTACTTGTACATGCCAAAAACCTGTCAAACTACGTTAAGGAAAACATTGTTTTAAATATTATTGTAGATGAAGCTGCTAAGGAAACGGATGTTTTGGCTTTTCAGAAAGAGTTGAATAACAATCCTGCGGTTAAGCAAACGCAATATGTAAATAAGGAGCTTGCTGCCCGTAATTTAACACAGGATTTAGGCGAAGATTTTGTAAACTTTCTAGGTTACAATCCTTTAACCTCAACATTCGATGTATATTTAAAAGCCGAATATGCTAACAATAAAAGCATTGATGGGTTAAAGGCCTCAATTTCTAAAAACCCTGTAGTAAAGGAAGTAGTTTATCAAAGTTCATTAATTGACATGGTAAACAAAAACATTAATACCATCGGGTTAATCATTTTAGCCTTTGCCACCCTGTTATTAATTATATCTATAGCACTCATTAACAATACCATAAGACTGGCAATTTATTCTCAACGGTTTTTAATTAAAAGTATGCAGCTAGTTGGTGCAACTAAAAATTTTATTCGACGTCCTTTCTTATTGTATGCCGCATTACATGGTTTAATTGCCGCGTTTATTGCAATTATCGTTTTGCTTGCTACTTTAATTTATGCCCGTAAAGAAGTTCCCGAAATAATTATTTTAAACAATTATAAAGAATTTGGATTTGTATTTGTTGCCTTAATCATCATCGGAATCTTTATTACCGGTATTAGTACCTGGTTTGCAGTGAGCAGATATTTACGTTTAAAATCTTATAATCTTTATAGATAATGGCTTTAGAAAAAAAGACTAGTCCGGTGACAAAGGACGTGAAGAATGAATTAGTTTTCACTAAGAAAAATTATCAACTGTTGTTAATTAGTATCGCTATTGTGGTGGTTGGTTTTATTCTAATGATGGGAACAACCGGTGATATTTATGATTTCAGAAGAACCTTATTAGCGCCAATAGTCGTTCTTTTGGGCTTCTCCTTTGGGATTTATGCTATTTTAAAGAAGTAGTACAGGTATTTTGTAAAGCATTGTTTAACTTTATAATATGACAATAACAAATTTGCAAATAAAAAATAATTCGCTCCTGCTAAACCTAAGGCAGGAAGTTGCAGATTTGGTTGAATTCCTAAAAATAAAAAACAAAAAAGAATCTAAATTAAAATCACGCGAATTTGGATGTGCGAAAGGTAAAATCAAGTTATCAAATGATTTTGATGAGCCATTAGAAATGTTTGAAGGTTATTTCTAATGGCTTGTTTTTTAGATACACACACCTTTTTATGGCTTTTTGCCAGTGATAATCAGTTGCCGATTTCGGTCAGAAAAACCATATCTGATATCAACATCTCTTGCTTCATGAGCATTGCCTTCTTTTGGGGAATTGCTATAAAAAAACAAATTGGGAAGCTAGTGTTAGCAATTCAGTTTCCAACACCTGTTAGATTTGCAGAAAGAGACCAGATCGAGAGCTCCATTAACGAGTCCCATCTCAATGGTTTGGAATTTTTCAAAAATGATGCATTTGATAGGATTATTGTATCTCAAGCCATTTCAAAAGACCTGATTTTAATCTCAAGAGATCAAAAATTAAAAAATTACAAAATAAATTTGAAGTGGGATTAACCCACTAAAAAAATAATATGAATTACTTCCAAGCTATTATTCTCGCCATTATTGAAGGTTTAACTGAATTTTTACCTGTATCAAGCACCGGCCACATGATTATTGGCTCCTCTTTTATGGGAATAGCCAGCGATCCTTTTGTGAAACTATTTACAGTAGCCATTCAGCTGGGTGCAATTTTATCAGTTGTGGTATTATATTTCAAACGCTTTTTCAAATCAATTAATTTTTATATCAAGTTATTGGTAGCATTTATTCCTGCAGCATTTTTTGGCTTACTTTTAAGTAAAAAAATTGATGAATTGTTAGAAAGTCCGATGGCAGTAGGTATTTCGCTTTTAGTTGGCGGTATTATTTTATTGTTTGTTGATAAATGGTTTAATAAACCAACTATTAACGAAGAAGAGCAAATCAATTATCTAACCGCTTTAAAAATTGGTTTTTTCCAGTGTATTGCCATGATTCCTGGCGTTTCACGCTCTGGTGCTACAATTGTGGGTGGTATGAGTCAAAAGTTGAGTAGAAAAGTGGCGGCAGAATTTTCATTTTTCTTAGCCGTTCCTACCATGTTTGCGGCTACAGCCAAAAAATTATACGATTTCTATAAAGAAGGACATACCATTACTGCCGAGCAAACCAATCTTCTAATCATCGGAAATGTAATTGCATTTATAGTAGCCTTATTAGCGATAAAAAGCTTCATTGGCTTTTTAAATAAACATGGTTTTAAAGTTTTCGGTTGGTATAGAATCATTGCCGGATTAGTGATTATCATTTTGTTATACACCGGCCATAACCTACAAATTATTTAATCTGTATCTTTGCGAAAAAAAGATTTGTGAGTACAGAAAATTCAAAATTCAAAGATTTCAATTTTGCCGAAGGCGAACTGCTTTTAATTAATAAACCTTACAAATGGACTTCATTTGATGTGGTAGGCAAAATCCGTAATTCTTTAAAACCGCTAAAACTTAAAGTTGGTCATGCCGGCACTTTAGATCCGCTGGCTACCGGCCTATTGATTATTTGTACAGGTAAACTCACCAAGCAAATCGACACGTTTCAGGCAGAAGAAAAGGAATATACCGGCACCATGATTTTGGGCGCTACAACTCCATCTTTCGATATGGAGACTGAAATTGACGAAACATTCGACATTAGTAAGATTACCAATGAGGAGATTTATGGTGCTTGTAAACCTTTCATAGGCGATATAGAACAATATCCACCAGCACATTCTGCCGTTAAAGTAAACGGCGAACGTTTATATGTAAAGGCTAGATTGGGTGAAGAAGTTGAACTCCGCAAGCGTTTCGTAACCGTTCCTGAATTTGAAATTACCCGAATAGAACTACCAGAGGTTGATTTTCGGATTGTTTGTAGCAAAGGCACCTACATCCGTTCTTTGGTTTCAGATTTTGGCAGGCAGCTTAACAGTGGCGCCTATTTATCAAAGCTTACCCGCACACGTAGCGGAAACTTTTTGCTTGCCGATTCGTTTGAGGTTCTAGAACTTGTTAATTATATTCGTAGCAAGAAAGAAGAAGCTAAAGCTGAAATTCAGGCATGAACAACATCAAAAACAGAAATACCCGATTCGTAAAAGAATTCTTTCTAATCATCGCAGGCATCACTTCGGCATGTTTTGGCTTAAAAAGTTTTTTAATGCCAAACGAATTTATTGATGGTGGTGTAACCGGTATTTCCCTGCTGATCAGTACGCTAACAAAATGGAATTTATCCTATTTAATCGCAATCATTAATATTCCTTTTGTAATTTTAGGGTATAAGCAAATCGGAAAAGGCTTTGCCATTAAAACCGGAATTGCCATTGCTGCGCTTGCTGTGGCATTGATTGTATTACCATTTCAGCCTATAACGCATGACAAATTATTAATTGCATTTTTTGGCGGCCTGTTTTTAGGCGGTGGAATCGGTTTAGCCATGAGAGGCGGTTGTGTAATTGACGGAACCGAGGTGTTAGCTTTATACATCAGTAAAAACAGCATTTTAACTGTTGGCAATATCATCCTCATTTTAAACATCATTATCTTTGCGTTTGCCGCCTATTTCCTTAATATCGAAACGGCTTTATATGCGATTTTAACTTACCTGTCCGCCTCAAGTACCATTGATTTTATTGTGAATGGTTTGGAGCAGTACACGGGCGTCACCATTATTTCCGAGCATCAGGAAGAAATTAAGGCCTATATTATTAACGATATGAAGCGTGGAGTTACCATTTATAAAGGTGAAGGCGGTTATGGAGAGAAAAAAGACATCGACATTATATTTACCGTGGTGACCAAACTTGAGATGAGTAAACTCCAATCTGCCATCAGGCAAATAGATCCTGACGCTTTTGTGATTCAACAGCAAATTGCTGATTTAAAAGGAGGTGTTGTAAAACGCCATTCATTACATTAATTCCATTCCATTGAAAATATACCATCACCTATCCGATTTTAGCAAACTAGAAAATGCTATCGTAACCATAGGCACTTTTGACGGAGTGCATTTTGGCCATCAGAAAATAATTAAACAACTGGTAGCTAAAGCCAAAGCAGATCACGGAGAAAGTGTTATCCTTACTTTTTTCCCTCACCCCAGAATGATTATTGATCCTGAAAATCAGGACCTGAAAATGATCAATACCATTAATGAAAAGGCAGAAATATTGAAGGATTTAGGGGTTGATCATTTAATTATTACGCCATTCACAAGAGATTTTTCCAATCAGTGTCCAGATGATTACATCAAAAATACTTTAGTTGAAACTATAGGCACAAAACACATCATTATTGGCTATGATCATCGCTTTGGTAAAGACCGTGAAGGAAATCTAAACGATCTAAAGGTTGCTGGCATAAACTATGGTTTTACTGTTGAAGAAATTATGGAGCAAGATATTCACGATGTTGCGGTGAGTTCTACCAAAATTCGCGAAGCACTTTTAGCGGGCGATGTAGGCCTGGCAGCAGATTATTTGGGTTATCCGTTCTCCATTTTTGGTCGTGTAATAAAAGGCGATAAAATTGGCCGCACCATCGGCTTTCCGACAGCAAATATCTTTGTGGAAGAAACCTACAAACTGATTCCTGGTGATGGTATTTATGCCGTTACGGTAGAAATGGAATCTAAGCCTGAAGACACAAGTGAGATGACTGGAGATATAATTTCAAACCCCAGTATCGTATCCGTCCTGATACCAAATACTTCCCTTGCCCAAGTTCAGACTTTTAAAGGCATGGCCTATATTGGTCAGCGGCCCACTATTAACGGTATGACCCGAAATATAGAGGTGAATATATTTGATTTTGACCGTGAAATTTATGGACAGGATATCAAGATGAATTTTTTAAAGTTTCTGCGCCATGATGTTAAATTTACAGGCTTGGAAGCACTCACCTTACAACTTCAAAAAGATAAGGAAGCTACACTTGCTTTTTTTGCACAGGCATAAATCCACAGTTTTTTTTAAATTAAAGAAGCCTTATTTTCGTTATATTAGCGGCAATGAGGCTTTTTTATTTATTATTATTGTTTTGCATCATCAGCTCTTTTGCGAGTGCTAGCCTTCAGCTGAAGAATAATACCCGTCGATTAAATAAAACTGAAAGCTTTTTTAGCGATAAAAAAATCCACAAAAAAGCCAATCGGGCAAATTTCGCCAAGGAAGATTACAGAACTGAAATCATTCATGAGGGTTTACAACAATATACTTCATTATTTTTTTTATTTTTTGCCGGCTCAAGTATTCCTAAAAGGATGGGAGTTAAACGCTTCATTCAATTTCAAAAATGGTTAATTACTTATTACCTGAGCCTATTTAAAATTTTATACCCGAAACACTCCTTTTGGTAAATCGAGCATCGCAGCAATGCGAATAAAATAAATAGTAAAGCGCATCAGGCGCTACAAGTATTCAACTTCTACCATTTTTATAATGCATTTACCAGATTTAATAGCCGATTTAGGATTAATTCTTGCCGCAGCAGGAATCACCACACTTATATTCAAAAGAATAAAACAACCATTAGTATTAGGTTACATTTTGGCTGGACTAATGGTGGGTCCTCACCTTGATTTTTTTCCATCCGTAACAGATACTAAAAGCATTAATATCTGGGGAGAAATAGGCGTAATATTTCTTCTTTTTAGTTTAGGATTAGAATTCAGCTTTAAAAAGCTGGTAAAGGTTGGCGGATCGGCATCAGTTACAGCCGTTGTAGAAGTAGTATTTATGCTATTGATTGGCTTTGCCGCAGGTAAACTGATGGGTTGGAAAACCATGGATAGTATTTTTTTAGGAGGAATCCTTTCCGTATCATCAACTACTATTATTATTCGTGCCTTTGAAGAATTAGGCGTAAAACATAAAAAGTTTGCGGGTTTAGTATTTGGAGTGCTCATTGTGGAAGATTTAGTGGCAATTTTGCTCCTCGTTTTGCTATCTACAGTAGCTGTTAGTCAGCAATTTGCAGGTAGCGAAATGCTGGTTTCTATTTTAAAACTGGCATTTTTTCTGGTCTTATGGTTTTTGGGAGGAATCTTTTTAATACCAACTTTTTTAAAGGCTACACGCAAATTAATGAATGATGAAACCATGTTGGTGGTTTCGTTAGCCCTCTGCTTAATTATGGTGCTACTGGCTGTAAAAGTAGGGTTTTCTCCTGCCTTGGGTGCTTTTATTATGGGTTCGATATTAGCCGAAACCACACAGGCCGAAAAAATTGAACACTTAACCAAATCTGTTAAAGATTTATTTGCAGCGGTATTTTTTGTATCTGTAGGGATGTTAATTGACCCGAAAATACTGTTTGATTATGCCTTCCCAATCCTAATTGTAACGCTGGCAACCATTTTAGGCAAGTTTTTAAGCTCCAGCCTTGGGGCTTTATTGTCCGGGCAGCCATTAAAAACCTCCGTGCAAGCCGGCATGAGCTTAGCTCAGATTGGTGAATTTTCTTTCATCATCGCCACACTCGGTTTAACATTAAAGGTAACAAGCGATTTTTTATATCCTATCGCTGTTGCTGCATCGGCCATAACCACTTTTACTACCCCTTATCTTATTAAACAATCAGAATCTTTTTATAATTTTCTCAATCGTATTTTACCAAAAAAATGGACTGACGGGATCGCAGGATATAGTTCAAGTACGGCAGGAATTACGACTTTAAGCGATTGGAAAATTCTCCTCCGGAGCTATGCTTTCAATACCATTATCCATTCCGTAGTAATCATCGCAGTGATATTTTTAGCTTCGAGATATGTACAACCCTTTATAGCGAAAAATGTAATCAACGGCATTAATTCTACTATCATTAGTCTGGTGGTATCATTTATATTAATGGCGCCATTTTTATGGGCACTATCAATCAGGCGGATACAAAAAACAGCCTACTCTCACTTGTGGCTAAATAAAAAATATACCCGTGGACCGCTAATTGCCATCGAAGTTTTTAGAATTGCATTAGGCACATTTTTCGTAGGATTTTTAATGTATGAGTTTTTCGATACCTGGATTGCAGCAGGTATTGCACTTGTTTTAATTGTGATGGTGATGGTAATTTTCTCCAGAAAATTACAAGCTTTTTATAACAAGCTGGAGAAGCGTTTCATGTTGAATTTAAACGCTAGAGAAAATCAAAAACCAGATATTTTACCCTGGGATACGCACCTTACCGAAATAAAAGTTTCACCCGAATCTGATGTGGTCGGAAAAACCCTTGCCGAACTGATGATTCGTGAAAAATTTGGCGTTAATATCGCACTGATTGAACGAGGCCGTAATCATATTCCAACGCCGGGAAGAGAAGAGCGTTTATATCCAAATGATAATTTACTCCTTATTGGTGACGATGATCAATTAGCTGCAGTAAAAGCAGTACTCGAAGTTAACCTCCCGGATACTGAACAGGAAAACACTTTCCCGGATAAAGAAATGACCTTACAAAAAGTGGTGGTGAATACCGATTCTCCGGTTTTTGGTTTAAGTATTCGCAATGCAGGAATCCGTGAAAAAGCGCAGGCCTTAATTGTTGGTATAGAACGTGGATCTGAACGCATTTTAAATCCATCCTCAGAATTTGTTTTCGATAAAGGAGACGTAATCTGGATCGTTGGAAACAATAGGAAGATAAAGGAAGTTATCTAATTAATTGTTATTCATTAATATTTACTTTAGCACTAATATGATATCTGCCTGCTATATTTTCAGTAAAATCATATCGCTTATCTTAAGAATTTATGAAAGTAGATAGAGAAAAAAGTGAGTTTCTGGATGATATGATTGATCAATGGCAAAGCGATGGGTTAATTAATACTGAAACTGGTGATAAACTGCGCAAAAGTTATGAAGCAAAAAATTTCGATTGGCTTCGGCTGGCGCAATACGCTTTCTGGGTTGCTTTGGCTTGCGGCTTCATCGCACTTGGTTCTTTGCTCATTGATAATACGATTCTAAATTATCTTAAAAGGGTTTATGATACCCCTAATATTGTTATTGCCATTATTTCCGGCGGAATTGCATCCTGGCTTTATATTGTCGGTTTCCGGCGGAAGAAACAAGTTGCCCATTTAAAATTTAGCAACGAAGCGATTGTATTCTCAGCCATTTTACTTACAGCCAACGCTATTACGTATTTTGGTAAATCGCTGGATAATGGTTCTGGAAATTTCTCTATTCTGATCTTAATCTCGGTGTTTATATATGGTGCACTAGGTTATATTTTTAAATCAAGATTAATCTGGATTTTTGCTTTAATTTCTTTGGGTGCATGGTTTGGTACAGAAACTGGTTACTTAAGCAGGTGGAATTATTATTTCCTGGGGATGAATTATCCTTTGCGCTTTGTAGTGTTTGGAATACTGTTAACAGCAGCTTCATTCATGATGAAAAAGTTCCCCAAAACACAACATTTTTTCCAGATAACTTACATTGCCGGAATGGTTTATTTATTTGTTTCGCTTTGGGCCTTATCGGTTTTTGGCAACTTTGCCAGTTTAGAAGAATGGTACGCAGTAAGGCAGTTAAGCCTGTTTTATTGGGCATTAATTTCTGCAGCGATTTGTGTTGTTAGCACCGTTATGGGCTTAAAATACCATGATGATGTTGCCAGGGAATTTGGCATTACTTTTCTTTTCATTAACCTTTACACCCGTTATTTTGAATATTTTTGGGATAGCTGGCATAAGGCTGTCTTTTTTGCGGTACTGGCTGCATCGTTTTGGTTAATTGGGAGAAAAGCAGAGAAAATCTGGAATGTGGAATTTCTAAAGTAATGAATGAGATTGTTTCATCATTCTTCTTCTCGATGACGAAGTAATCTAAATTCACTAGGCCATAAATGCTTTGCTTAGTCTGCATTGGTGTATAATAATAAGGGTATTTGGTTGCAGATACCTTTGTATTTAAACCCGACATTAACGGGCACGGAACGCAGTGGAGTAAAGTGGTTGGCGGGACTGAATTTTGCCACAGGCTCCATCTTTCGTTTTCGAATAAAAATTCTTAGAGGAAAACTATTGCTTGTTTGATAATTAAATAAAGGGCTAATGCATACAAAAATATGGCAATAGATTTATTAATGATTAGACTGCTTAACGCAAATTTTTCTTGTATAAAAGTGGCAAAGTGTGCATAAACATAAAGTGCCAAGGCAGATCCTACGCCCGAGCCTAAACTAAAAATAATGAGGGATAAATAGTCCGTTTTAATCCATTCGTGCAGGATTACGTAGTTGCCAAAAAATAACCAGAATGGAATCTGTACCGGATTTAATACCCCTAAAATTAATCCATACAATACGCTTCCGCTACGCTTATCTTCTTTTTTATTGCTTGTTTTAGGTACTTTTTTTCTGTTTATCCAGGTGATGGTTCCCATCACAATAAACATTAAAATCATAAAACAATCAACCAATGTGCCGAGTCTTACTTCACTTACCGCTTCGTTAGGATTAATATCACTCATTGCCCAACGGGCAAAACGCATCATCCCGAAGGTAAAAAAAACCTCTACGCATGAAAACGATAATATAAAGTACCAAACCTGGCGCATGCCCTTATTGATGGCTAGCTGAGCAACGGTAAGATTGATATTGCCAGGGGGAATATACCCCATAGCATTGAGAAGAATACCTATAATAAACGTTAAAAATAGCATTGCCGAAATTATGGATTAATATTTAAATGCGTTGCTAAATATTTCCCGGTGTAAGAAACTTTTTCTTTGATCAGATCTTCAGGTATTCCTTCAAAAACTACCTCGCCACCTCCGTCGCCACCTTCCGGGCCAATATCGATTACCCAATCGGCACATTTAATCATATCCATATTGTGCTCAATTACTAAAATGGTATTTCCTTGTTCAATGAGGGTATTAAGCGCTTTGAGTAATTTTTTAATATCATGAAAATGAAGTCCTGTTGTAGGCTCATCGAAAATAAATAAGGTTTTACTGGCATTATTTCCCTTGATTAAAAAGGAGGCAAGCTTAATACGCTGTGCTTCTCCGCCAGATAAGGTATTGGATGATTGCCCCAGGTGAACATAGCCTAAACCAACATCCACCAATGGATTCAACTTATTCAGAATCTTATTTTCATCTTTAAAAAACTCAACCGCTTCATCGATGGTCATATCCAGGATCTCTGAAACATTTTTCTCTTTGTAGGTGATATCCAGTACCTGTTGCTTAAATCGTTTACCTCCACAAGCTTCGCATGGAAGATAGATATCTGCCATAAATTGCATTTCAATTTTCACTTCTCCTTCGCCCTGGCAAACATCGCAACGGCCACCTTCTACATTAAAAGAAAATGCTGCAGGTTTTAATCCGGCTGCTTTAGCGGAGGCCAGCCCAGAAAATAACGCCCGGATATCATCCCAGGCTTTAACATACGTAACCGGATTTGACCTGCTAGAGCGGCCAATTGGATTTTGATCAACCAATTCTACCGCACTAATCAAATCGTAATTTCCAAAAATGCCATCATAAGCGCCAGTTTGTTCACCCGCATAATTACCAATGGCTTTTTGCAAAGCAGGGTATAAAATTTTCTTAACCAAACTTGTTTTACCAGATCCGGATACCCCGCTAACCGCAGTAAAAACGCCTAATGGAAACTTTATATCTACATTTTTAAGATTATTCTCTCTAGCGCCTTTAATTAAGATATGATCTTTCCATTTGCGGCGTTTTTCAGGGATTGCAATTTTTTCTTCTCCAGATAAATACTTCCCGGTTAAACTGTTTTTATCTTTTAGTATCTCTTCATAATCACCACTAAAAACCAGGTTGCCACCATTTGTACCAGCCTCAGGACCAATATCAATAATGTGATCGGCAGCACGCATCATTTCTTCTTCATGCTCTACAACCAAAACGGTATTGCCTACATTTCTCAAAGAAATTAATACTTCAATAAGTTTATTGGTATCACGGGGATGCAAACCAATGCTTGGTTCATCCAATACATAGATAGACCCTACTAAGCTACTTCCTAATGAGGTAGCCAGATTAATCCGCTGAGATTCTCCGCCTGATAAAGTGTTGGATAAGCGATTCAGGGTTAAATAACCTAAACCAACGTTATTAAGGTATAAAAAACGGTTATCTATTTCAGCTAGCAAACGTTTTGCAACTTTGGCATCGGTAGCGTTTAATTTTAGCTCGTTAAAAAACACCAATGCCTTTTTCAATGGCATTAACACCACATCAATAATTGATTTCTCAGCTATTTTAACATATGATGCATCTTTACGCAAACGCGAACCTTTACACTCCGGACAAGTCGTTTTTCCGCGGTAGCGAGATAGCATTACCCGATATTGAATTTTATAGGTTTGCTCTTCTAACTCTTTAAAAAAATCGTTTAATCCTGCAAAGTATTTATTGCCTGTCCACAGGAGCTTTTGTTCTTTTTCTGTGAGCAGACTAAACGGGCGGTGAATGGGAAAATCAAACTTACCTGAAGCTTTGATAAAATTCTGAAGCCACACCCCCATTTTCTCTCCACGCCATGGTGCAATGGCATTATCATACACACTTTTACTTTTATCCGGAATAACCAGATCTTCATCAATACCGATTACATTACCATAACCCTCGCAGCGTTTGCATGCCCCATAAGGATTATTAAATGAAAAGAAGTTAGGTGTTGGTTCTTCAAATTTTATTCCATCAAGCTCAAAACGATCACTGAAATGTTTGGTTTCGCCATTGGCCTCCACGTAACAATCGCCCTTACCTTCAAAAAAAGCAGTTTGTATGGAGTCAGCCAATCGACTTAAAGTTTCTTCCTCCTGGTTAGTTACAATCCTGTCAATTAAAATCTGAACAGTTTTATCGTCTGTTAGCTCCGCATCTTTAAAATCAGCATCTTCTAAAACAGACTCAATTTTAAGCATCTGCCCTCCAATCATCACCCTCAAAAAACCTTTTTGAAGTAATATGGCCAGTTCTTCTTTAATGGTTCTGTTATTATGTGGATATAAGGGGCAAAATATGGTAACTGTTGTATCATCTGGCATGGCACTAACATAATCAACCACGGTACTTACCGAATCCTTTTTTACTTCCTTGCCTGAAACAGGGGAAATTGTTTTCCCAATCCGGGAAAAAAGTAACTTTAAATAATCGTAAATTTCGGTTGATGTACCCACTGTAGATCTTGGGTTAGATGTGATCACCTTTTGTTCAATTGCAATTGCCGGGGCAATCCCTTTGATATAATCTACATCAGGTTTATTCATTCTCCCCATAAACTGACGGGCGTAAGACGATAAACTTTCGACATATCTACGTTGTCCCTCAGCATATAAAGTATCAAAAGCAAGAGAAGATTTCCCCGAACCAGACATACCTGTAACCACCACCAATTTATTTTTTGGGATAGCCACATCGATGTTTTTTAGGTTGTGCACACGAGCACCTTTTATAATTATATTTCTATGCGGATCTTTTTCGGCTTCTTTTTTGCTCATGTAATATATAAGATTTTAAAACATAACTCTTTTGAGTAGAGTTAGGTTTTTAGAACATACAAAAATAGGGTACTGAGATGGTTAATTTATTTTTTAACATTTTATTTTTTGTTTTTTGATAAAAAAATAACTTTCTTTGAACATTAACAACCTCAGAACCAAACTAACACATTCAAAAAAACATAGGAGAGACGCTATAGAAATTAAACATCTACAAATTAATTTTTAGCAAACAGTACGGGATTTAGTGTAGGTAAACCTATGAATTTACAATCATACAATGATCAGGACCTGGTAAAGTTATATATTACCGGGAACGAGAATGGATTGCAAGAACTTTTACGAAGACATAAAAGTAAAATTTATACTTCTATCTACTTATTGGTAAAAGACCAATATTTGGCAGAAGATATCTTTCAAGACGCTTTCATAAAAGTAATTAATACGTTGCGGTCAGGACGATATAACGAGGAAGGCAAGTTCTTACCTTGGGTAATGCGTATAGCGCACAATTTGGTAATTGATTACTTTAGAAAAGAAAAAAGAACACCAATCATCACCAGTTCGGATGGGATGGATGTATTCAATATGCTACACTTTTATGACGAAAGTGCGGAAGAGAGAATGCTTCGCGATCAAACCCACAAAGACCTTAAAGAAATGATTCAGTTATTGCCGGATGAGCAAAAAGAAGTGCTTCTAATGCGCCATTATGCTGATTTGAGCTTTAAGGAAATTGCTGATTTAACTGATGTAAGCATTAACACAGCACTTGGCCGTATGCGTTATGCCCTAAGTAATTTGAGGAAAATGCTTAAGACAAAAGAAATGACTTATAAAGGGTAATTAAATTGTTACAATAAATGTTTTTGCGCTTAAAATAAAGCACCTGAAGTTCCGTTTAGTTTATAAACTCATCACATTTAGGTGCTTATGACAAAAACCTCTACAACAAAAACTAATGTAAATTTACCTGGACAAAGTATGTTTCAGCCACGAACTGATATAGAATCAGATGCAGAAATTGACTTGTTTTACGATCAGATTAAAAGCAAGTTGGATCGTTTAGCTAGAAATCCTCAAGATGAAACCATCAGTAAGATTTTAGCTTACAGCAAATTAAAGTAAATTACTAAAGCAAAAAGCTGCATTCGTGAATGCAGCTTTTTTTTTATGCCGTCTTTACTATTTACCATCCTTAAAAAATGACTTTCGTTCTGTCGGCAACCCTCCCCTTGTCTATAAAAATCTAATTTGGATTCTTCAAATTTCTTTATCTTACATACGCATATCAAACAAAGCTTAGCGAATATCATTTGAGCATTTTGATAACATTTTTTCATCATAGTTTAGCAGTGAAGTAATCAATATTTCAGTACCATTCTCCATTCCTGTACTAAAAAATATTACTCACCTAAAAACAAAATAATATGAAAAATTTACTAATTGCATTGATTTGTGTATTTAGCGGAGCCAGTGCTTACGCAACTAAAGTAACACCAGATAAGCCTTCAACTACAACTACGGTAGTGTTGGGAACCAAAAAATCAAATCAGATTACTGTATCTCAACAAGAAAACAAAAACATAGAATTATTTAGAAGACAGATGTGCTTTACCTTTACTGATCTTTGCGGTCAGGTTATGCAGGTATGGGTTTCCGGCCCACATAGCGCATCAAACTTTGATTTGTGGCAAACAGCGCTTGATTATGCGCATAGCCCTGGTCAAATGAGTTATGGTTGCTTTAAATAGATAATGAGTTTGGAGAATGGTCACTTATCTTTAATCAGGTATGTTGCTCGATAGGTACTTTTTAAATGGATTTCTTCAGTATATCGCTTCATACGATCCAACAAATAAAGCCAAGGAAATAAAAAGATCATCTATTTGCCATCATAAAAATACCTTCTTTCCAGTTTAAGATAAAAACACCACCTTTGCATAGTGTAATTCTAACACTAAGCAATAACATGAATAAGAGTCTTCTTCCATTAACTTTAGGCGGTTTAGGTATCGGTATTACAGAATTTGTAATGATGGGTTTACTCCCGGATATTGCCAAAGACTTAAATGTTGGCATTCCACAGGCAGGCTATCTAATTTCAGCCTATGCTTTAGGCGTTGTTATCGGTGCTCCCCTACTCATTATGATTGCGGGAAAATATCCACCAAAAAAAATCTTAATTGCTTTGATGGTGATGTTCACCGCTTTTAATGCTTTTTCGGCATTTGCCCCAACATTTAATACTTTATTTATCGCCCGCTTGCTTTCTGGGTTACCACATGGCGCTTTTTTTGGTGTTGGATCGGTCGTGGCCAGCAGAATAGCGGAAAAGGGTAAAGCAGCGCAGGCGGTATCGCTGATGTTTATGGGGCTTACTATTGCCAACATACTGGGTGTACCGCTTGGAACCTTTATTGGGCATAATTTTTCATGGCGAATCTCTTTTGCCGTAGTTGTAATTGTTGGACTGATTACTTTATTAAGCTTAAAATTATGGCTGCCAGCTTTAGAAGCCACCAAGAACAGGGACTTAAAATCTGAGTTAAGTTTCTTCAAAAAACGTGAAGCCTGGATTATTATTTTGATGATATCTATTGGTACAGGTGGTTTATTTACCTGGTACAGCTATATTGCGCCTTTGATGACTGAAGTTGCAGGCTTTTCACCAGATGCAGTAACTTATATTTTGATGCTTGCCGGAGTCGGCATGTTGGTCGGAAATTTTTTAGGTGGGATATTAGCCGATAAATTTTCACCAGCGAAAGCATCGGCCGCTTTACTTTTAGCTATGGTGGTTACCTTAACCATTGTTCATTTTGTCTCATTCAGTCAACCATTAGCCTTAGTAATGACCTTTATAACCGGAGCCATAGCATTTGCTTTAGCGGCACCGATCCAGATGCTCATGATTCAATCTGCAAAAGGATCTGAAATGCTTGCCGCATCGGCAAGTCAGGCAAGTTTTAATATTGGCAATGCCCTGGGCGCTTTTTTCGGAGGACTTCCGCTGGTTTATGGATTTGATTATACTACACCTGCATACGTTGGCGCAGCGATGGCATTAATAGGTGCATTATTTGCCATTTGGTTAATTAAAGGTTATACCACAAAAAATCTTAAGGAATCGAAAAATAAATACGTCGTTATGCATTAAGCAATACCAAAGTACGTCCACATATCATCCTCCTTTTGCGATAAATGCGTAAATTACAGGCAGACTCTTTCTGGTTCGACCACCCATATACCACGGCTATAAAATCTTACTTTTCCGATGCAAAAGCAAAGCAGCACCTAACCTGCAAGCCATTTAGCATTCTGTTTCAAAAACTTATATTTGTGCATGCTTAAAAAAGAACGTTATAAACTGTTTGTTGAACATTTTTCTGCTAAACAACCTGATGCAGAAACTGAATTACATTATAATAACCCCTATCAGCTCTTAGTTGCCGTAATTCTTTCAGCACAGTGTACAGATAAAAGGGTGAATATGGTAACCCCGGCACTCTTTCAGCGTTTTCCAAATGCCAAAAGTTTAGCAGAAGCTACGCCTGATATCGTTTTCGATTACATCAGAAGCATTAGCTATCCTAATAATAAGGCAAAGCATTTAGTCGGCATGGCTAATATTTTGTTATATGAATTCAACGACATCGTGCCTTCAGATATTAATGACCTGCAAAAAATGCCAGGGGTTGGCAGGAAAACAGCAAACGTTATTGCATCAGTTATTTACAACGCACCGGCGATGGCCGTTGATACGCATGTATTTCGCGTGGCGAATCGCCTCGGCCTAACAAACGGTAAAACCCCATTGGCGGTGGAGAAAGATTTAGTCAAAAATTTACCGGAGCAGGATATTCACATAGCGCACCATTGGCTGATTCTGCATGGACGTTATGTTTGCTTAGCAAGAAGTCCAAAATGTGCCGTATGCGAAATTACCTATATGTGCAGGTATTTCGAGCGTTTAACAGCGAAGAACGAACGCGAAAAAACACAGGCATAAAGTATTTTTAAATTACTATTGACATTAGCTAAAAAAGCACTAACTTAGCTAAATAATTTAGTAATTAATAAATAGTATATTAGCCGATATTCAATTATATTTACCGTAACAAATCATTAAAAAGATGGCAAGCGCAAATCCAGATAAATTAAAAGCTTTACAGCTTACATTAGATAAATTAGAAAAATCGTACGGAAAAGGTACGATTATGAAACTTGGCGATACTGCTATTGAACCGATTGATTTTATTTCAACAGGTTCTATCAGTTTAGATATTGCCTTAGGTATTGGTGGTATTCCAAAAGGACGTGTAATTGAAATTTACGGCCCGGAATCTTCAGGTAAAACCACTTTAGCTACACACATTATTGCAGAAGCACAGAAAAAAGGTGGTATTGCAGCATTTATAGATGCTGAGCATGCCTTTGATCAGTTTTATGCAAAGAAATTAGGAGTTGATACAGATAATCTTTTAATTTCTCAACCGGATAATGGTGAACAAGCATTAGAAATTGCAGACAATCTTATTCGTTCTGGTGCAATTGATGTAATTGTAATTGACTCCGTTGCAGCCTTGGTTCCAAAAAGTGAGATTGAAGGTGAAATGGGCGATAGTAAAATGGGTTTACATGCCCGTTTAATGAGTCAGGCTTTACGTAAATTAACAGGAACAATTTCTAAAACAGGATGTTGCTGTATTTTCATCAACCAATTGCGTGATAAAATCGGTGTGATGTTCGGAAACCCTGAGACCACAACCGGTGGTAACGCATTGAAATTTTATGCTTCAGTACGTTTAGATATTCGCCGTACTTCTCAAATTAAAGATTCTGATGAAGTATCTGGTAACCGTGTGAAAGTTAAAATTGTAAAAAATAAAGTGGCTCCTCCTTTCCGGATTGCTGAGTTTGATGTAATGTTTGGCGAAGGAATCTCTAAAAACGGTGAAATTGTTGATCTTGGTGTAGATTTTGGAATCATTAAAAAAGCAGGATCATGGTATTCTTACGGAGATACAAAACTTGGGCAGGGAAGAGATGCTGTAAAACAATTATTAAGTGATAACCCCGAGTTAGCCGAAGAGCTTGAAAATAAAATTAAAGCCGAGGTTAAAGGTGAGGATTTATCAGAAAACTAGTTTCTGCTTCTGTTAAATGAAAAATGCCTTGTTATGATTATATAACAAGGCATTTTTCATTTAAAAGCTATCGGTTAGCCTTGACTAAAAATAGCATTAAAATCTTTTGTAACGTACACAATAACTAAAAGTGCTGCAATTATTAAAGCACCAAGTATAATTATACCCCAACTCCCATTGAGTTTATTTTTGTCCTTTCTTATTAAATAATATAAAAGTCCTATTAAAGGTACCGCACAAACAATCCAAAATATCAAAGAAGCTCCAGTCATAATTTATTATCAGTGGTAAAAGTCGATGGTTTTATCGGCAATCAAATTGCCGTGATTAATTATTTAATTTTAAGCTCAATGCGAAGGCTTAAAGATATAAAGTTTTTGTATGGCAAGCATTTTAAGTAGCAATACTAAAAATATGCTTCAACAAAGCCCTTAAACTTATTATAACCCGCTAAAATTCCATTCTTGCTTTAGGCGAAATCTCTTGTCCCACAAAATCATTTTTTAAAAACTTCTGGAAGCCTGCAATAGCAATCATGCCTGCATTATCAGTACAATATTGAAATGCAGGAATGTAAACTTTCCAACCCAATTCGTCAGCAGTATTTAACAAACCTTCACGTAAACCAGAATTAGCAGAAACACCACCAGCTATTGCTATTTCTTTGATATTGTATTGCTTAGCTGCCTTTTTTACTTTATTTAACAAAATCTGGACAATGCTGTGCTGAACTGAAGCGCAGATATCATCTAAATTTTCTGATATAAAATTATGGTTTTCCTTTTCCTGATTTCTGATAAAGTATAAAATAGAAGTTTTAAATCCGCTAAAGCTAAAATTTAAATCAGCAATCTGTGGCTCGGCAAATTTATAAGCTTTAGGATTTCCATTCTTTGCATGCTTATCAATTAATGGTCCGCCGGGATAAGGCAATTGAAGAATCTTTGCTGTTTTATCAAAAGCTTCGCCAGCAGCATCATCCAGTGTCTCCCCTACTATTTCCATAGTAAAATAATCTTTCACTAAAACTATTTGAGTATGCCCACCCGATACCGTAAGGCACAAAAAAGGAAAACTAGGTTTAGGATCATCAATAAAATGAGCCAAAATATGCGCATGCATATGATTGACAGATATTAAGGGAACACCTAATGCCAAAGCAAACGATTTGGCAAAGGAAACACCCACCAATAACGAGCCTAAAAGGCCGGGGCCTTGGGTAAAAGCAACGGCACTAATGTCCTGTTTAGTGATCTTTGCGATCTTCAGCGCCTGCGTTATGGTGGGTACAATATTTTGCTGATGTACGCGGGAGGCCAGTTCAGGGATTACCCCACCATAATTTTCATGAATTGTTTGGTTTGCAATAACATTGGCCGTAATTTTGCCGTTGTTACATATAGCGACTGAAGTATCATCGCAAGAAGATTCGATAGCAAGTATGACAGACAATTTATTTATATTTTAAGCTGCAAAATTATTAAAAAACTATTTAAAATAATCCTTTGGGTCATTGCATCAATAATTTTGCTGCTAGCGCTTATTATTTTTTCACTACAGTTTAAATCAGTTCAGACTTACGTTGCTCAACAAGCAGCTTCGTATCTATCTAAGGAGCTGAAAACAACTGTGTCTATCAAAAGCCTTTATATTAAACCTTTTAAATCTATTGTTTTAGAAGATTTATTGGTTTTAGACCTTCAAAAAGACACTTTATTAAGTACACCACAATTCATGGTCGACATTAATAAACTGTCAATTGATCAAAAAATAATAGACATTAATACAATTCAAATTAATAATGGCCAATTTTTCCTAAAGGATTTCAAAGATAAGTCTTCTAATCTCGATTTCATCATTAACTATTTCGATTCAGGTAACCCCACTGTAAAGAAAAAAGGCGGCAAGCCGTATGATGTAACGCTAAATCGTGTAATACTCAACAAATTTGCATTCAGGTATAAAAATTTTGCTGCGAAAGATACTTTGCAGGGTAAGAGTGTAAATTTTGATAATGTTGATGTTAAGGAGTTAAGCGGTATTCTGGAAGGATTTGATGTTAAAAATCATCTTGTCAAAACCAATATCAAAAACCTTACGCTTAAAGAGAAAAGCGGATTCTATTTAAAAAATCTTTCTTCAGAAACCACAATTGATTCAAATGCTATTGAGTTAAAAAATTTGCTTTTAGTTACTGAGCACAGCAGACTAACTGATTACTATCAAATGAAGTTTAAAAGCTACCGCGATTTTAATCATTACGTGGATAGCGTGAGGATGAAGGCCATTTTTAAAGAAAGTCATTTATCATCAAAAGATGTGGCTTACTTTGCTCCAGAGCTGAACTCAATGAAAATTGAGGTAGATGTTGATGGGCAAATCACGGGGCTTGTTAATAATTTAAGAGCAAAAAAGCTATCCGTTCGCACAGGAAAGGCTACGCACATTAAAGGGGATTTCATCATAAAAGGGCTGCCTAAATGGAAAGAAACCTTTATGGATCTGAAAATTGAAATGGCCGGAACAAACCGAAAAGATTTAGATGAGGTAATTAAAGGAATTACAGGAAGTAAAAAATCACAAATTCCCGGCATCATCAACAAGTTTGGAAACATTAATTTCAATGGAAATTTTACAGGTTTCCAAAATGATTTTATTGCTTATGGTGAATTTAAAACCAAATTGGGCAGAATAGTTTCTGACGTAAATATGAAAATCGATAAGAACAACATTCCGGCCTACACCGGAAATGTCAAAACTTATGATTTTAACATCGGCAATTTGCTTGATGAGAAAAGCCTGGGTAAAGTTAGTTCTTCATTATATGTTAAAGGAAAAGGTACTGAACTAAAAGAATTAACAGAAAAAATAAATGGCGATGTTGAATACATTGATTTTAACAACTACCGGTATAGAAATGTTAAAATTGACGGGACATTTGCCAAGAAAAATTTTGACGGGCAACTAAGCATCAACGACCGGAATGTGAAGATGGTATTTGAAGGAGGTGTAAATTTAAACCCTAAACTTCCTGTTTTCAACTTCAATGCCACCATCAGTAAAGCCCGTTTAAAAGCACTGAAATTACTGGATGATTCTTTACAGGTTGATGCTAAGTTTAGCACCAATTTTTCAGGCACTGACCTGAATAATATTGAAGGTAAATTAAGAATACAAGAAATTAGGTTGCAAAACCCTAAAGGTGTTTACCATGTAGAATTTATTGAGCTTAATGCTGCAGGTACCGGAGTAGATCGAACACTCGATATTAAATCAGACATTCTTGATGCCAGTATCAGAGGGGAATATGATTTGAACTCTATCGTTTCGTACTATAAGGCCATAGCTAAAACTTACGTCCCATCCCTTCAAACTAAAATCATAAAGTATAAAAATCAGATTTTTAAGTTTAACCTTCAGGTTAAAAACTTCGAGCCGCTGGCTCAATTCATATCACCCGGACTTGAAATGGAGGAAGGTGCTACACTAATAGGAGATTTCGATTCGAGAAATAATGTAGCTACACTTAATGGGTATGTTAGAACGCTAAAGTATAACGGCATAGTGGTTAATAATCTAATTCTGGATGAAAATACGACCCCGGAGCAACTGCAACTCATTGTAACATCGGATCGTGTTCAGTTAAATGATAGTTTGTTTATTAAAGATTTTAATATTTCAAACATACTTCGTAGAGACAGCCTTGCCTTTAACGTTAAAATGTCAAATTCTGATGAGGCCAACCAGTTAGATTTAAACGGGTTAGTAGAGTTTACCAAGAACGAAGATACCGTGGCTAGGTTAAGCCTGTTACCTTCTATTTTAAAGATCAATAGCGAAGAATGGAGAATTCAGGAAAAGGTTAGAATTGTTTTGAACAACGGAAAAACTCAGATTACCAATTTCGATTTAACCAATGGCGTGCAGCAGTTAACTGTAGATGGGCTTATTTCAGATGATCAACAAGATTTGTTACAGATCGGCTTTAAAGATTTCAGTCTGAAAACAATCAATCCGTTTACAAAAGGATTTGGCGTGAAACTAGCTGGAAACGTAAATGGAAACACAAATTTATATGGAATTTTAAAGGCACCAAGGATCAACGACGATTTAAAAGTTGATTCATTAACCTTTAACGATATCTTTATAGGAACACTTACAGATACTTCATCATTCAATAATGAATCAAAAAAAGTAAATGTGTTTACCAGGATAAGTGCCGACAACTCAGAAACCTTCAAATTAACAGGTAATCTTGATCTAAAGGAAAAGCAAATTGATTTATCAGTTAAAATGAATGACAGCAAGCTCACCATTTTAGAGCCCTTTGTTAAGCAACTGGTTTCCAATTTAAAGGGAAATATTTCCGCTGATCTTACTGTAAAAGGAGAATTGGATAATCCTAAAATAAACGGTGACATTGCGTTTGATAAAGGAGAGCTTATGGTAAATTACCTGAAGACAACTTATGTTATTTCTGACCAGGTAAATGTGGTAAACAGTGTAATCACATTGGATGATTTTATATTAAATGACCTAGAGGGACATCAGGCCAAAGCAAATGGATCAGTTGATTTAAATAATTTAGATGATCCAACACTACGCGTAACCTTAAATGCCGAAAACTTCATGGCGCTTAATACTACGGCGAAAGATAATGCAGTATATTATGGTAAAGCTTACGGATCAGGGGTATTTACATTTACCGGGCCAACAAGCAAAATGAAGATTGACATTAAGGCCAAAACAGAAAAAGGCACAGTTTTCAATCTTCCCCTTAATAGTTCTGAAACGGTTTCTGATAAGGATTTTATCAACTTCATTAGTCGTGACTCAAGTAAAGTAGTAAAAAAGGTAACCAATTTTGATGGTTTAACACTAACCTTTAAACTGGTTATTGATCCGAATACTACTGCCAATATTTATACCACACTAGGGAATTTAAGCGGGAAGGGAAATGCAGAGCTAAATCTAAATATCAACAGTTTAGGCGATTTTGAAATGTCGGGCGACTATATTATTGAGACCGGTAGTTTCGATTTTACAGCGCAGGAGGTTATTAACAAGAAGTTTGAAATCAGACAGGGTGGTACCATCCGGTGGACAGGAAACCCAACCGCAGCACAAATTAATTTAAAAGCAGTTTACGCCTTACGGGCTAACTTAAATGAACTGTTTAAGGCTGCAAATAGGGATGCAAGTAGCAATGCCAACCAACGTGTTAATACTGAGGTAGAGATGGGATTGACAGGCTTATTACTGCAACCCGATATTAAGCTTGATATCTTTTTCCCGGCGCAACCGGCAATTAAGGAAGAGCTACAAACTTACTTGAGTGACCAAAACAACTTGAATTTGCAGGCATTTAGTTTAATTATAAGAAGAAGTTTTGCACCAGGCAATGGCGGTGAATCCATCGGGAATCAATTGAGTTCTACGGCGACCAGTACGGCTACTGAATTGGTTTTTAATCAGTTTAATAATGTACTATCGTCTTTAAATTTAAACTTTGTTGATTTAAATGTTCGGTCATTAAGCGAAGCCAGTGCTTCGGTCAAATTATTTAATGATCGTTTAATTATCAATGCAGGCATTGTAGACCGAAACAGTTTGAATGATTTCACCATTATTGATTTTAACCGGGCTAATGTGGGAGGCGAAGTAGAAGGTTTATTTTTAATTAAAAAAGATGGAAGTTTACTCGGCAAGGTAGCGAACAAACCTCCAACCATTCAAAGTATTTTTGCTAATCCTGGGATTGACCAGAATAGAAATGTAACCTCGTTTGGATTGGTTTACACACAACAGTTTGATACTTTCAAAGAGTTCATCCAGAAAATATCGGGTACTTATCGCAGAAACCTGAAAAGGAAACAAAGCGAGAATCCGACCAAAGTAAATAAATCGATCAGTAAGGAAGCAATTATCAATCAAAGCAAAAGCAGTAGTCAACGTAAATAGTTGCTGTAAAAAACATCTGTGATTATACCTTGGTTGATGTCAAAAAAAATGGCCATTTCCGAAAACCGGAAATGGCCATTTTTATTGACATGATTATAGGTTAGCCTTTCATAATAGAATGGCCCATTTTATCTCTTTTTGTTCTTAAATAGCGTTCATTATGAACATTACTTTCAATTTCAATGGGAATATTTTCAACTGCTTCTAATCCATAGCCAATCAAACCTGCTCGTTTCGTAGGATTATTAGTCATCAGGCGCATTTTAGTTACCCCTTCTGATCTTAAAATCTGCGCACCCACACCGTAATCACGCTCGTCTCCTTTGAAACCTAGTTTGATGTTAGCCTCTACTGTATCAAAGCCGGCATCCTGCAAATTATAAGAGCGCAGTTTATTGATGAGACCAATGCCTCTGCCCTCCTGATTCATATACACCACAATCCCTTTCCCTTCCTTTTCAATCATTTCCAGTGCTTTATGTAGCTGAGGTCCACAATCACAACGGCAAGATCCAAAAATATCTCCTGTTACGCATGAGCTGTGTACACGGGCTAAAATTGGTTCATCTTTATTCCACTCTCCTTTTGAAATAGCTAAATGAGTGGCATTATTATCTAACTGCGTGTAGGCTGTCATTTTGAAATTGCCCCACTCAGTTGGTAAATCAATAGTCACTTCCTGCTTAATCAGACTGTCGATATTTAAACGGTAAGCAATTAAATCTTCAATTGAAATAATTTTCATTTGATGTTGCTCCGCAATCTTGAATAAATCGGGTAATCTTGCCATTTCACCATCTTCTTTCAAAATTTCGACAAGAAGACCAGCTGGTTTCATACCCGCTAAACGAGCCAAATCAACAGCGGCTTCAGTATGGCCAGCACGACGAATAACGCCGCCATCTTTAGCAATAAGTGGAAAAATGTGACCCGGCCTGCCCAGTTCCTCTGGGTCTGTATTAGGATTAACCAAGGCCAGCATGGTTTTAGAACGATCACTTGCTGAAATTCCTGTTGTACAACCATGACCTACCAAATCAACAGAGACGGTAAAATTGGTTTCGTAGGCAGCGGTATTTTTCCCAACCATTAAATCCAGTTTTAATTCTTTGCAACGTTCTTCAGTTAGCGGTGCACAAATCAAACCTCTTCCATAGGTTGCCATAAAATTTATCACTTCCGGCGTTGCATTTTCAGCAGCTGTTAAAAAGTCACCCTCGTTCTCTCTATTCTCATCATCCACAACAATGATCACTTTTCCAGCCCGAATATCGGCAATTGCCTCTTCTATGGTGTTTAATTTTGTTTGCATTTGTTTAAATACATAAATGTGATTAGCAATGATTTTTATAAATCATTAAATTTTGCTCATACAAAGGTACAACCTTAATAAGCAATTTGAATATCAAAATATCATCTGTAAGTAAATGATATTGAAGCTTATTTTCGTCTGAATTTAAAGAGTCTGACAAATATTTGTTTGTAGTAATTGATATCAAATAAGGCAGAATCTACCGTAGCTTTGTAAGTTAAAAAGGCAGCAAGCGGCGACAAAACGATTACCGCTATCCACATTCCGAATATTGGATTCAGATTTCCTTCCCTGGCCGATTTCTCAGCAACCGTAGTAATAATATGGTAAACCAGAAAGAATGATATCGCAATAACTACCGGCAAGCCCATTCCACCTTTCCTAATGATCGCTCCCAATGGTGCACCGATAAAAAACAGTAAAATACAGGAGGCAGCAAGCGTAAACTTTCGCTGGTATTCAATCCTTGTAAAAATAATTTCTCCCATTAAATCATCATGACGAGGCGCTGTATTGGTTAAGTTTTGCATAATGCCAGATACTGTATTCGCAGCATTTTCTAATGCCACCTTTCTGTTTCCGTTGGGAAGTGATTTTAAAATTGATGCACCAATTACTTTTGGTGCTATTTTTATCCTGGTATAACCTTTAGCTGTACTATATTGCCTGAAATTATTAACAACAAACCGCTCACTGGTTCTGTTGAGGGTATCCATAATTTTGCTTAAAGAATCTCGTTTTCGCTCAATCCCTCTTAAATTAAGCATTGGCGTACTATTTCCAAATGCGTTAGGATCCGTCCTGTTCATATCGAATGACGACAAATCAAATTTAGGTTCAGTTTCTTTAAACCGGTTTCTGTATAAAATCTGACGCGGGTTATAAGCACCACTGGTGTTGGATTGCTCCTCATACTGTACACCATCTTTAAGCTTCAATACTAAAAATTTACCATCAGCGGTTTTATTCATTTGCCCTTCCCTGGCAATAATCACTTTTGGGATGCCATTGGTTCCTTTGTGATCATAAATCATGATTCCATGTAACGTACCATCTTCATCCTTAGCATCAACACGAATGGAATAGCTGGGAATACTGTTATTAAAAACACCGGGTTTAATTAAAAAAGCCAGTTTTTTATTACGAACATCATAAAGCAGCGATCCGAATTTCAGATTCGCCTTAGGCAACATATAATTAGAGAATAAAAATGAACTTACCGCCAAAATGATAATCACCACAAATAGTGGCCTCATGGCTTTTTGAAGAGAAATTCCGGCAGATTTTATCGCCACTAACTCATAGTTCTCACCTAGGGTACCGAAAGTCATGATGGAGGAAAGCAGAACTGCCAAAGGTAAAGCCATGGCTACATTTGCTGCAGATGCATAGCCCATAAGTTCTAAGATGGTATACCACTCAAAACCTTTACCAATCAAATCATCGATCCATTTAAATAAAAAAAACATCAAAAGAATAAACATTACCACAAAAAAAGTGGCAAGGAATGGCTTTATGAATGCTTTTATTAAAAGAAGATGTATTTTTTTCACCTTACAAAGGTAAGCAATAGGTAGATAAACTATGCACCTAAAACACTAATCAGATAGTCAATTTGGTTATCCCAGATCAATTTTTTCTCTGACAATAAGTCGTCTGTTGTAAAATCAGTAATAGCCAGTGCTACATCGTTTGTTAATTCATCCTGCACAATTTCCATTTCAAAGTAACATTGAGGCTCATCTTCCAGCCACTTAAATTTCACTAATTTATTCTCCTTTATGGAAACAAGCTTCGCTTTTAACTGTTCGTCATCCCAGGTAAAAGTATAAACCTGATCGCGAAAGACTACATCATCGGCAAACCATTGCGATAAGCCATTAGGCTCACTGATAAAGCTATACAAAATTCGTGGTGACGATTTAACCTCGTACTCAAGCGTAAATTTTTTCTTTTCTGCCATGTTAATTCATTACCAGAATGTATCCGGAGTATTTTTTTTATTTTATTTTTCTAAAGAAAGGTATTTTATTCTATATTTGCAACTCCAAAAAATAACCAACTAAATATTTGATAATATAAGCAAATATTTTTTACCCGGCGGGGTAGCTCAGATGGTTAGAGCGCAGGATTCATAACCCTGAGGTCGGCAGTTCGATCCTGCTCCCCGCTACTAATCAAAAGCTCATCGAAGGATGGGCTTTTATACTTTAAAGGCACTTTTGCTTCATTCCATCTTAACATTAAAATCTTTTCTTTCTCTAAAAATCACCTCTGCTCTGCAAATGAGAAATTTTATTTCATTCTCTCACAGGATTTTTAGAAAGAAAGATGAAATGCTTTATATGCACAATCGAAAACATCGTGTATACAACCACACAATATGTTAAGAACTGATCCTTTCTGCCAGTTCCTTTGCTGCAAACACGGCCCCTTCCATATAACCGCTATATTCAAGCGCTGTTTCTGTTCCGCAAAAGAATAATTTTCCGTTCATATAGGAACGTTGAAGTAAAGGATGACCGTTATTCTGATGGGGACGTTGAATAATCGGCTGGCCAGCTAAAATAAATTCATCATTCCAAACCTGGTCAAAGTAGGCGGATGGACTTGCAGCCTGTTCACCCAGTAGTTCAGCAAGCTGTTTCAACACTAATTCTTTACGTACCTCTGAAGTATAAGATGCGGCCCCTGCATTTAAAAAACCGGTAAAACCGAAGCGGTCATTTTCATAACTGTTATGGTCATACATTTCGGTAATAATTCCGGAATGGCTGTAAAGCATCCCTGAATAACCCAAATTTCTCCAGAACGGCTCCGGATACTCCAGTGTAAACTTGATAGACCCTGCCATCCAGGTTTGTACAGTTGGCAAAATTCGTTTAATAGCTTCAGGAAGCGATGGAGAGAAGGAGATCAAAGCACCAGCGACCTGTGGAGGCAAACATAAAACTACCCTATCAGCGTGATATTCGAGCCCCTTATCTGTGACAAGTGTCAACCCTTCCGGAGATTCATTTATAGCGATGACCTTATGGTTAAGTTTAATGTACTCGAATGGTAATTTTTCAGCAAGGACATCAGTCAGCTGTTGCGTGCCCCCCGCTAACCTATAGGAAGGCGATTGCGATTCAGGAACAAAAAACTCCTGTGCAGGTTCAAAGGATTTCGTCTGAAACAAGGAAATCCCATTTGAAAACTGAGGATATTTCGTTAAGCCTAGCTCCTCTATTAACGACAAAAGATAAGGGTGCATGTCTGAGAACCAGGTTGCACCGAGTTCAAGAGGTGTTTCTAGTGTTCCTTTTATCGTTTTAATCCTACCCCCCAAACGAGGTGACGCCTCTAGCAAAAGTGGACTAAAGTTGTTTTTTTGTAAAGAATAAGCAAGATATAATCCGCTCAGGCCGCCACCTATAATAATGACTTTTTCAGCTGTTTTCATCATGCAAATTTGGACAATCGCTTGAGGTAGTGAAATGGAAAGATTGGAAAATAGCTGGTAATTATATGTGAAAAATATTTGCCTGCACCAGCTTTTATTATCTTTGTTAAGGATTTGGATTCGAGTTACCATACAGACGTGAGAACTATAAAATGAAAAATAAAGAACGTGATGAAATTAGCGAATATCACCTGAACCGGCATCAGCCAGCAAAACCCCAGTTTGTTATTCATGATCTTGGGCCGTATCTAAAGGCGCACGGGGAAAATGCCAGCAAAGCTCACATTCACAGTTATTATCAGATTATCTGGTTCAGGAAAGGCCGGGGCAGTCACTTCGTGGATTTTAAGGAATACCAGGTCAACGACAACTCCATTTTCTTTATTGCTAAAAACCAGGTTCATTATTTTGGTAAAAATCCAGATTATCAGGGAATACTGATGCACTTTAACGAGCCTTTTTTGGTCCAAAAAGACAGCGAATTCGAGTTTTTCCTCAACTATAACCTTTTTAATAATCCATATCAGCAACCTTCTTGCTGCGTCGGCAGTGGTATAGACCATATATTGGATGAGTACCTTGAACTCATGAAATATGAGCTGACCAATCCCGACAACTTTGCTCAGGAGGAGTTACTGAGGGTCTACCTTAAAGCCTTCATGATACAGGTTCAGCGGCGAAAAAGCGAATTTAAGAAAACAGACGACCAACCTCCATTTCATATTGAAGAAAAAAGGCTAATGCTCATGCGCTTCATCACGCTTATAGACGAAAACTACAAAAAAGGTCTTGCCGTTGCTGGATATGCCCGGGAATTATATATATCCTCCAGAACCTTAGCTGACCTCACCAATCAACTCGTTGGTAAAAGCCCATCGTTGATGATACAGGAAAGGATTATCCTGGAAGCGCAGCGGAATCTGCTGCACTCACCCCTTAACGTAAACCAGATCGGCTACAGCCTCGGCTTTGATGACGCTTCCTACTTTGTGAAATATTTCAAGAAGCACACGGGTATATCACCATCGGAATTCCGTAAATCTGTTACCTAGAATTACCATTTCTTTTCGGTTTTGCTCCTTTTTTGAGGGCTCATTTTAGTCAACTTTACCTCACTCAAGCGAAAGCTATTATCGACTAAAATTGATGAGAAATGGAACAAGCACTGATCATTGGCGGTTCAACGGGCATCGGAAAAGCGACTGCGGCTCTTCTGCTGCACAAAGGGATTGAAGTAATTATTGCCGGCCGCAACCAGCAAAGTCTGGAAAAAGCACATGAAGATCTGCGCCGGAACGGAGGAAATGTCAGAACATTTAAATTCGATCTGGCCGACACAAAAGCCTTTCACAAAGAATTTCGGCACAACAGTTCCAGGATTAAGATATCTTGTGAATGCTGCAGGTTATTTTTTGCCAAAATCCTTTATGGATCATACAGAAAATGATTACGACACTTACCAGAACTACACAAAAGCATTTTATTTTATTATACAAGCAGCAGCAACGGTAATGACCAGCAACGGTGGCGGATCGATAGTAAATATTGCTGCATTACCGGCCAATCAGGCATTGAAAAATGCACCCGCTTCTGCTTTATTCGGTAGCCAAATCCGAGCTCCTGGCCTTGACAAAGCAATTAGCCATTGAATTGGCGGAATATAAGATAAGGGTAAACGCAGTATCGCCCGCATTTGTGATCACGCCCATCTATAAAGCATTTATCGAAGAGGACAAGATTGAAGAGGTATTCCACCAATATGATCGTTTTCATCCTATTGGACATGTAGGAAGGCCTCACGACGTTGCCAATGTAATCTGTTTCCTCTTATCCGATGACAGTAGCTGGGTTACAGCTGCGGTTTGGGATGTTGATGGTGGGGCAATGGCCGGCAGAAGGCAATAGACTAAAACTGCCACCAAAAACTACCATATTATTTCCTATATCTCCATTTCACCGCCCAGCGTTTAGACCGAACTTTGAATTACAATTTCAAACAAGATTAACCACATTAAAATTTAAAGAAAATGTCAAAAGCATATTTAGAAATTACATTAAAGATTGATACCGCAGATAGAGAAAATGCTGCCGGAGTATATACCAAATTCAAAGCACCATTTCTGAATACCATCAAAGGGGCAACTTCAAAAGAACTGCTGATCCGTGATCAGGATGTACAGGTTCTCCATGGTTTTGATTCGACAGAAGAGGCAGGCAGCTACCTTTCGAGCGAGCTTTTCAACAGTGATGTTGTATTAGCTTTAAAACCTTATCTGAAGGATAATCCTGATGTAAGAATATACACAGTTGCTTAAGAAATAGTATTCATCCTTAAATATTGAAAGTAATGATAAAATCAAAAGGATATGCAGTGCATGATGCTTCTTCGGCATTGGTGCCTTTCGAATTTGAAAGGACTGAACCGGGAAAGGAAGAAGTTTTGATTGATATACTGTTCTGTGGTATCTGCCATGCAGATATCCATCAGGCAAAGAACGAATATGGAGGAACCATTTACCCGCTGGTTCCAGGACATGAGATTATCGGACGAGTTAAGTCAAGAGGCGAAAATGCAGCTAAATTCCAGATAGGTGATCTGGTTGGAGTGGGCTATTTTATCGATTCGTGCAGACATTGCGACAGCTGCTGGGAACAAGAAGAACAATATTGTGAAAACGGCATCACTCCTACACAGAATGGTAAAAAAAGAGACGGATCTATCACCAAGGGTGGTTATTCGAACAGCATCGTTGTAGATGAAAAGTATGTACTGAAAGTATCAGAAGACCTGAATGCAGCTGCTGTAGCCCCCTTACTATGCGCCGGTATCACTGCCTACTCACCATTACATTATTGGAAAGTAGGCAACGGTCATAAAGTTGCCGTGTTGGGTTTGGGCGGGATTGGACATATGGCGGTTAAATTTGCATCGTCCTTCGGCGCAGAAGTTACTGTTCTTAGCGGATCGCCATCAAAGAAAGACAGTGCATTGAAACTTGGAGCAAATCATTTTGTACTTACTTCCAGCCAGGAGCAAATGAGAGATGCAATTTCTTCTTTTGATTTCATTATTGATACGGTATCGGCAAAACACGACTACAATGCATATCTCAACTTATTGAAAAAAGATGGCACAATGATACTCTTGGGTGTACCGCCGGAGGCCCCTCAGCTTGCAGCATACACGCTGATTTCCAAAAGAAGACGAATTGTGGGATCACTGATCGGAAGTATCAGCGAAACACAGGAAATGCTGGATTACTGTGCAGCAAACAATATCACTTCAGAAGTGGAGATAATCGCACCCGGATATATCAATACAGCTTTCGATCGGACACTAAAGGGCGATGTAAAATACAGGTTTGTAATGGACCTGAACAAAATTTAAAACCTAGAAAATATAAAAAAATGGAACAGGCATTAATTATTGGCGGCACTACCGGAATGGGAAAAGCTACCGCACAAATTTTATTACAAAAAGGAATTGAAGTTATCATTGTTGGCAGAGCCGACAAAAATCTGGAAAACACAAAAGCAGAATTATCATCTTTCGGAGCCGTACAAACAAAAGGAGTCAACCTATTTGACTTAAGCGAGGTGAAAGCATTTGCTGCCTCACTGCAAAATGATATCCCGGGTTTGAAATACCTGGTAAACGCGGCGGGTTATTTTAGCCCTAAATCATTTCTGGAACATACCGAACAGGATTACGACATCTACCATAATTTCAACAAAGCCTTCTTCTTTATTACCCAGGCAGCAGCTAAGGTGATGAAATCAAATGGTGGTGGTTCTATCGTAAATATAGGCTCGATGTGGGGAAAACAGGCGATCAAAGCCACTCCATCATCAGCTTATTCCATGGCGAAAGCGGGCTTGCACAGTTTAACTCAGCACTTGGCGATGGAACTTGCAGAGAGCAATATCCGTGTAAATGCGGTATCTCCAGCCGTGGTGGTAACACCAATTTATGGTTCATTCATTGAAGAAGGCAAAATTGAAGAAACCTTACAGGGTTTCAATGACTTTCATCCAATTGGACGTGTTGGCAGACCGGAAGATATAGCCAAAACAATCGCCTTCCTTTTATCAGATGAAACTAGCTGGGTTACTGGTGCCATCTGGGATATAGATGGCGGCGTGATGGCCGGAAGGAATTAAAACTAATTAATATTATTTATCAAAATGGGGACAACAAAGCTGTTGCCCCTCATTAAATTTAACAGTCATGTCAAAAAAAGTAGAAGTAAAATATCAGGGAAAATATAAATCAACCACCAGGTCTCCACTAAATGAAGAAGAAATTACAGTCAACGCTGTTCGTTTTACGCCGGTAGATTTACTGGCCAGCGCCTACGGCAGCTGTCTTTTGGGCACGATAGATTACGAGGCACATAAGAATCAATTTGAGACAACAGATGCAAGAAGTGAAATCGTTTATGAAATAGATGATGTTCAGTCGAAAGTATCCGGCATCAATGTAAATATTTTCTTTGGCAAAGATTATTCTGTTGAACAAAAAGGTATTATAGAAAGGGCAGCCAAAGAACAGTGCCATGTCGGCAACACAATAGATCCGAACATACCGAGAAATTACGAATTCATTTACAAGGTAGATTAACTGTTATGCCGAAGTGAATGGCATGGTTAAAATTTGAGACGACTGTTATTTGTTCCCGATAAAATTTGCCGCGATAGAAAATCAGAAATTTGAAGTGCTATACCCTTCTGGTTTCAACATTTCTAAAGCATTTACAACTTGAAAGAATTGTATTACAGCCTGTTTTTTATTTGTATTACTTGCCTCCTTTAAAGGGGGAAAATCAGGTCATCAACAGCTTGGAAAAACGACATGCGGCGAATGATAAAATGACATCTTACACAAATGGATTGGAAGATCAGTTTATGCGGCGGACGAGTCTTTAATCGAAAAAGAATTAATGATTGATTTAGAGCGTGCAAATAGCAGCCCTACCTGAAAAATGCCGCGTTGTTTATACCATGAGCTGTACCCAGGGAAAATCAAATCAGCAAGTTGTCGCATCGCTCGGTATTTCTGAAAAAAAAGTGGAAGCGTAGATCTCATCATTCTAGCACAACTGAGCATTCATGCACACGCGATGATCATGCACTTAAGATACCTTTAGTAAAAACATATTCTGCAAAACCGCAACAGAACAACATTATCATCTCACCTCTAAAAATTAGCTAAATGAAAAAGGACATAATTTATAAAGTTGCTAAAAGCCATGACGACTTTCAGCGGAGCAAGGAAATTATATTGGAATATGTTAAGACTTTGGACATCGACTTGGCATATATGGATCTACCAACTGAGTTTTCCACCATGGAACTTAAATATAGCTCACCGCAGGGTGTATTCATCTTGGCGTTTGATGGAGATATCTTAGCTGGATGCGTCGGGATCAGAAAGATAGATCAACAGATCGCAGAGCTGAAAAGATTGTATGTAAGGAAGGCATACAGAGGGCTTAATATCGGATCAGACCTGTTACAAAAAGCTTTGGACGTAGCACAGCAACTTTCCTATCAAAAAATACGACTAGAGGTAATCCCTTCACTACAGAAAGCAAAAAAACTTTACTATTCTTTCGGTTTTAACGAAATACCGCCCTATTTCAATAATCAAGTAGAGGGAACTACTTACATGGAAAAAAGCATAAACCTTTAATACATTAAACAATAGCCACCTTACAGGATTCTTGGTATAAGGATACCATAATGCTAAAACAAAAAGCTAGAAAATTCAGCGATTCGGTAACTGAACCTAGAGATTAGCAAGTAAGCCCAACAGCGATGGTCTAAAATACAATCTGTATCCAAAACATTCGCGTAGCTTTACCTGTATCCATTAATACTCCTGTCCAAACTTTACAAAATAAAATTTATGAAACTAAAAATCTATCAGGTAGATGCCTTCACAGATCAGGTCTTCAAGGGAAATCCAGCAGCGGTATGTCCTTTGGAGCAGTGGCCTGACGATTCACTCCTTTTAAAAATTGCAAAAGAGAATAACCTTTCGGAAACAGCTTTCTATGTACCGAAAAACAATGCTTTTGAAATCAGGTGGTTTACTCCGGAAATAGAGATCGACCTTTGCGGACATGCAACCTTAGCCACTGCGTTCGTCCTTCACCATCACGAAGGATTTAAGGAAAGTACAATCCGATTTTATTCCCCTAGAAGCGGAAATCTTTTGGTAACGATACAAAATGATCTTTTCTTGCTTGACTTTCCGATAGACCAATTTAAGAAAACAGAGCTGACTGATGAGCTAATTTCCCTGACTGACAAATCGCCCGTCGCAGCATATAAAGGAAAAACGGACTACATGCTAATTTTTGAAAAAGAAGAAGATATTGCTAATATCAAACCCAATCTAGGATTGATCTCCAATTTGAAAGCACGGGGAATAATCGTGACGGCAAAAGGCCTTAATCATGATTTTGTCTCCCGGTTTTTCGCTCCAGGGGTTGGAGTCGATGAAGACCCCGTTTGCGGTTCTGCACACACTACGCTCACGCCCTACTGGGCCACTGAACTAAACAAAAAAGAACTTTCAGCATATCAGCTTTCGGAGCGTGGCGGGGAAATAAAATGTCGTTTAGCCGGTGAAAGAGTTGAACTGGGCGGAAATGCAGTATTATACATGGCTGGAGAGGTCTTTGTTTAGTCAATACAGCTAGTTATAAGAACTTCAGTAATCAAAACAGGAGCCTAATGGATAAACCGCTGTGGGTTGACCCCCTCTCGCCAAAAATATTTTTCTCATAACTTACTATTAATCAAGAATCTTATAAACCATAAAAAATTGGTGTAAGGGGGGCATTCTATTCTGGTTTATCTAAGCGAGGGCATATAAAAGCAAGTTTTTATTACAAAGAAGATGTAGCTATTTTAAAGGATCAAGCCTGAAGAAAAATCTTCAGGCTAATAGTTTATCCCGGCAATGTGGAATGTTATTATTTTTTGTCCAGACAATCAGTTACCTGCATGCTTTTAGCAATCATTGGCTCCGCACTAGACTGAGGAATTTCCAAACAGCTAAGTTCGTTTCCGCTATTAATAATGAAATAGCTTACTTTACTTTCAGCTACGGTAAACTTCACAGGTACTATACTCCTATTGTCTGGAATGCCCCCTGGGCGTACACTTATTGTATGTTCTCCAGCCTTGAGTTCATGAATAGAGTACGCTTTATTTTTCATTTTGCAAATGAGTTCATCATCCACATATATTCTGTAGTTCACAGCCGAACCATTCATGCCAGTTCTGCGGATTACGTAAATTTTGCCAGTTGAATCCTGCGCCAGCGCTGCAACGGAACAGCATAACGCAAACAATAATAGTGAGATATTTCTAATTTTTTTCATATAGTCAGAATTTATAATGAAAAATTATAATCCACTCGAACCCTGGAAATCTTATGACATAGGTATCTCCACCAGATTCTGAATTATGTAATAATTATTTACGGTAAATTGGGCATCTTTTTAACAGGTACTCTAATGGGCCGCTGTAAGAGCCATCGGTATTACTCAAAAATGCTTTATGACTCTCATTATAAATGCTGGCATTATTATCCATATATATCTGAAGGCTAACGCTAACATCAAAACGCTGAACGGAGCTACTGTTTGAATAGTTATAATCAGAAACGCGTTTTACCTTACCAGCATCATCACGCTTAACATCCGCATTTCCACTTCCTGAACTACTATTGGTTTGATATCCCTTATTTTGGGTGACTGTACCATCTATAATGTATTCCACGTTTAGAATATCGCAAAGGTTTTTCATGGTGAACGCCATGATCTTATCCCTCGTGGCACCGGCTTTAATCAGTACAGCATTAGTGGTTCTTGGATCCAAAATGGTATATCCTGCTGAATGCTGACTTAAAAGCGTATACGCGTCCTGTTGGGCTTTCAAGCCAACAGCGTCCGCTCCCGGTTGATTATCCATTAGAAAGGTGAAGGGTAATATGGCTATTTTGTTATGATGGTCGGCGGGACTGGCAGACATCATGACCTGGTCTTTCTGCCTGGTTTCTGCTGGAACTGAACCATTTGAAAAAGCCTCAATTCTGCCGCTCGAATGGGTGATCTGAGCTATCTCCGATTTCTTGATCAGGTATTCAGCAGTCTCTCCTGCATAAACAAATGAAACATCCGAATCGGTTACTCTGATAATTTTTCCTTTAAGCTCCTCTCCATTATTTTTTTTAATAATGTCTTCTTTTTGATTGTTTTGAGCTTGAACAATTGTGGTGACTGCAAAGAATAGGCAGGCTAATAATAGGTAGATTTTTTTCATGTTTTTGAATTAATTTTGATAATTAAAATTAACAAAAAAATATAAATATGGTCATATAATTATAAAAGCATATTAAAGGAACGGATATCCCTTTCAACTTACATATCTGAAATTCCGGTAAATGATTTTTGTCCCTGCAACTAATTAGGTTTAAATATTAGCTCAGTTTGACTCATCAGATAACGCACTAGTTTAAGACGAGCCCAAAACTTGAAAGTGATTAGTAATCAATTACAATTTTACCTATTGAGGTGCCACTTTCCAAAAGTTGATGAGCCTTCTTCAAGTTATCTGCTGTCAAGCCATATAAGGTTTCTTTTTTGGTGGAACGAATTGTTCCCTCGTCTATCCAATCTGCTATAGTATTTAAAATTTTATGCTGTCTGTGCATGTCTTCAGTTTGAAACATCGCACGGGTGAACATCAACTCCCAGTGAAAACTTACGCTCTTTCCTTTTAGCTGCCGCAGATTTACCATTTGGGATGGATCGCTGATAGAACCAACCTGTCCTTGTGGCTTAATCAGTTCTACTATTGCGTTCCAATATTGATTCAAATCGACAAAATCAACAATAAAGTCAACCTCCCCATAACCAATTGCTTGCATCTCCTCGAGTAGTGAATGATGATCTACTACAAAATCTGCCCCCTGATTTTTACACCAATTAACAGAATTCGTCCTTGATGCAGTAGCTATCACCGTCAATCCCAGGATATTCTTTGCGATCTGAATGGCTACGGAACCGACTCCGCCAGCTCCACCGATGATTAGAATTGATTTTCCTTTATCCTTTTCTACATTTAGTCTCATTCTGTCGAAAAAGAGTTCGTACACGGTGAGCGAGGTCAGTGGCATGGCGGCTGCGTCGGGGGCCTTAATGGCTTTTGGCGCAAAACCCACTATCCTTTCATCCACGAGTTGAAATTCCTGATTGGAGCCCGCTTTGTTGATATCACCAGCGTAGAAAACCCTGTCTCCTTTACTAAACAACGATACCGCTTCGCCAACTTCCTCTACAATGCCTGCTGCATCCCAACCAATTACTTTCATGTCATTCTGAGGATTTTTAAGGCTATTCTGCCTAACTTTATAATCAACCGGGTTTACCGATATGGCCTCAATTCTAATGAGCAAATCTCTTCCCTTCACCTCAGGTTTTTCGCATTCAAATAGAACTAAACTGTTTGGATCCGTGATCGTCAATGAGGCATTAAATCCAACTGCTATCATATAATGTATATTTTGTTGACTGATTTTAAAAAAGATATAATAAAAGTTATGTCTTTATATCCATATCGTGAAATTTCAGAAAGCCATAAAATTAATAAAGTAACACGATTATATATTGTGTTTATTTATTTTTTGAATAAGTAATTTTTTTTATATTATTGAATAAATCCCATCTAATGAAAATCAATATCATCTGGATAGCCACTTTTATTGGTCTTTTTATATTTACTCATGGCGTTTATGCGCAATCTTCTCCAGGTAATGTTTCTGTTAATGATACCTTAAAAAGAAAAGCGGAGACGTTTTTGGATAAAATGCAGGCTTTTGCGAAAAAATCGGCAAAAGAGAGCAGGGAAGATTTTGAGGCAGATAAAGTGGCTATGACCCAGCTTAAAGTCATTAATGAAATCAGACTGACTGTAGAAGAGGCAAAAGGATACTTAAAAAGAGGAATAGACACCACTTCTATCAGCTCAAAAATCAAAGAATTAAAATCAAATTTTCAGATTGCCTCAGATGGGGTTTTAATTAATACAGGGAGCACACAAACCTACCGCAATCTTGCTTCAACTAAAAGGATATTCAAGGAATTACTTATTGATGCAAAGAAAATCAGAAACCTGTTAGAAACTAAACACAAAGAAATCACATTGTACCATTACAAGTTGGACTCACTATCCACGGCAAAAGAGCTTTTTGTCTTTCCCAAAGATTCAGTTCAAACGATGGATTACCTCAGAACTTTGGCTACTGCAGCTGTCGATGTTGGCCCGGTAGACTCAACGTTAAAAAAACTAAACTTTCAGATTCAAAAACTGACAAACCACTATAGCCTGTTCATCAGCCAATTGCAAAATGGAGTAGAACAGGTAGAAAACTTTGAGCGATTGATGGCATATTCCACTGCTACACGCGAGCTTCCGGATATTTGGCAGAAACAATTGAAATCAAGACCTATAATGGAAGTTATCAGGTTTTCTTTTTACAAAAATATGCTGACTTTGAAGTTCTATTTATCAAACAATGCAGGCAAATTAGGTTTGATTACATTATTGACCCTTCTTTCTTTTATTTATCTGAAAGCCCTTCGTAGAATTTATATTTCCAAAGGCCTGATTAAAGAGGAGCTCAACGGTCAGCTTGCAATAAGGTATCCTCTACTCACAGCAATTTTAATCGTGTTGAACTTGTTCCAGTTTTTGCTTATCTCTCCTCCTTTTCTTTTAAGTTTTATCATCTGGCTCATTTCCTGCATCTGCCTGAGTTTCATTTTTTCAAGATTCATCACCAAGTATTGGATGAGAGTTTGGATCTCCATGGTGTTTTTTTTCATTTTCGCTTCCGCAGGAAATATCCTTCTTCAGGCGTCCCGTCAGGAGAGGTGGTTTATGATTGTAACTTCTGCTATTGGTGCTTTAGTGGGAACTTTTATTTTATCCAAAAAACGAAATATGGAATTGCGTGAAAAGTGGATTTCGATTTCAATCTTTATTATGGTTTGCTTTGAAGTACTTTCCATAGTGTTCAATTTATATGGGCGCTACAATCTTTCCAAAACAATATTCGTTGTGGGCTTTCTAAATGTCATTATTGCAATCTTATTTCTTTGGGTGGTTCGGCTAATCAATGAAGGGCTCCTTTTATCATTCGATGTGTACACCGTACAGGATAGAAAATTATTTTACCTTAACTTTGGCAAGGTAGGCAACCGTGCCCCCTCCATACTATATTTAATGCTAATTTTGGGTTGGCTGATTTTAATGGGTCGTAACTTCCCGCTCTTCGAATACCTATCTAAACCAATACTTGAGTTTTTTATTAATGAAAGAACAATCGGAGATTATACTTTTACCATCAACGGACTTTTATTGTTCTTTGGAATAATGAGTATCTCGGTAATCCTTTCGAAGATCATTTCGTTCTTCACTTCTGATGATCATCTGGCAGGCTCACGAACGGAAAACCAGAACAATAAAGGGATCGGAAGCTGGGTACTGCTATTGCGTATTTCCATTTTAACAATCGGGCTTTTTCTGGCCATCGCCGCAGCGGGCATCCCAATGGAGCGGATAACCATTATCATCGGTGCATTGGGTGTGGGAATAGGCTTTGGCCTGCAAGCGTTGGTCAATAATTTAGTGAGCGGGCTTATTATCGCTTTTGAAAAGCCGGTTAATGTGGGAGATATTGTAGAAATTGACGGACAGGGAGGTAAAATGAAGTCTATTGGATTTAGAAGTAGCGTCATCACAACCTGGGATGGCGGAGATTTGGTAATGCCAAACGGAGATTTGCTCAATTCACATTTGATGAACTGGTCTTTGTCTGGCAATCGCAAAAGATTGTCCATAACAATCGGAATTGATTATGGTGCTGACCTTGAAAAATGCAGGAAAATTATTTTCAGTATCCTTGAAAAAGAAGACAGAATTTTGAAAAATCCGAAACCTGCAGTAAACTTCGAATTATTCAACACCAACTCGGTAGATCTAAAAATACAGATATGGACACCACACATGCAGGAGAACAATCCTACAAGAAATGATTTGCTCATTGCAATACACCATGCATTTAACAGCGAAGGGATTAAAATACCAGTGAACCAGCAGGAGGTTTATCTGCATACGATGAAGAGAGCATCTCCGTCAAATCATATTGATGAATAACCGCAATGATTGGCTTTGACATTCTGCTTCAGAGACTAAGTAATTTCTTAGGGGTTTGGAACAGCTCAAGAAAATCCATCCATACTTCGAGCATCTTTGTTATCAGTTCACTGAGGTAGTCAGATTAGAACCAAACGAACTGACCTCAAATCCGAAATGACTTGATCACTCTGGGCAAAATCTACACCTAGATCAATCCACTCTGCAATATCAAAAAATGATGCTATAAATGTTATGGAAACAAATTATCGTTGCCATATTTTTCATAATAAGCCTCCATCCTATGAATCGTGTCTTCGAAATCCGTATGGAAGTTAGATCGACGTATGGTCGACTCTACTTAAGGAAACAACACTCAAGAGTTGTTTCCTTTTTTATACCCATAAAAATCTGTTAGGCAAGGTATTATATCCTCACTAAGAATAGTTCGATTTTTAATAAAATTCCATTCTACCAACTTGTCTTCTAGACTAGAAACACGCTTTAGTACACCATTAAAGCATTATTCTCGCGTTCGATTTTTCTTTAAGAATATATGGCTTTGGAGACTTGCTTAAGTCACTGTAACTGGTTGCAACAATGTACATCAAGTTTAGAATCATAGCAGCTTCTTTTTCATCGATCTGAATCCCGTGTTTGGCTAAAATACTAATCGCACGATATGAATTTACCTTTCGATCCAAAAAATTAGTGGTATGTGGTAATATGTAGTCAATATGGGCAACATTAATATTTTTCTTTGTGCATAATACCTTACAAATTGTACGACTGGTAGACAACAGTACACTACCATCTGTTACAGGACGGTTGAAATTCTTTGCCGAGTAATTCTCACTAAATATTCGCTTAATCCGGATGTTATTATGAGCGCAGTATTTCAATAACTGATCCTCTTGCTCAGGTAATGAATAGACTTTTCGTTTTTGGTCATCTGTGCTTACACGGATATATAGGTATGCGGACTCCATAAAGATCTAGATTTATGTACTTGTATTTAACGATCAAAATCAAAGAATATTCATTTTTGAAACTAGTAATGAAATGGACAAACCTTAACTGTTGTCTCCATACCACCGAAAATTACATTTTTATTAAATCATTAACAATCTTGCGATTATAGATTTAACGGAACGGGGTCAACTAGATTGGTTTTTCCAGGTTATGAACGGCCACAATCTTTTAGTACCTTTTTTAAGATGAAGACCAACCTTTCCCCGCTGGAATTTAGGCGATCATTCAATTAGTTGTTCCTCTCTTTAGAACAAGATAATTTTTCAATCCGAAATTTCTATTTATCACGAAACATTTCCTGGGAAAAAATATATAAATTGCTATCTCTGACATTAAATAATTCAAATTTATTATGGCACAAGTAATATGTTATGGTTGCAATGAAGAAATAAATGAAAAGAATGAATCGGCAGAGCATATAATTAATAACTCAATTGGAGGCCATTTGAAATCCAAAAAGTTAATTTGTAAAACCTGCAATAATAAGTTTGGCAATACTATCGATGCTGAACTAGAACAGCAGATAGGGATGTTTACGGGTCTATTAGGCATCACGAAAGATCGCGAAACAAATTCGCACGACTATAGGTTAACTACAGCGGACGGTGAAGTGACTCGTGTAGGAAAAAAAATGAAGCCCCTTAATAAGCTGAAATTTAAGCTGCCTGATAGGGAAGTTTTGCTATTTGCTACAGACGAGAACTATGAGAAGCTAAAAAACAGAAAACAAAAGGAGCTGGACCAACATTTCAAAACAGAATTTAAAGAAACAATTGAACCGCCGGATAAGAAAATATACTACATAGGTAACAAACTTACCGATGAAATTGGCCACATAGCTTTTGGGGGTAAGCCTTATTTCCAATCTATTGCAAAGATGTGCCTAAATTATTATCTATTTAAAGGACACAATATAAAGTATTGTAAAGAAATAATACAGTTTATAAATGGAGAGGACAAAGCTGGTATTGTAGATTATTTTTATCCATCAAATCAATCAATTCATTTGCTAGGCGAAAAGGAGATCACACATCTAATACAAATCATTGGAGATAGCAAGAATAAAGTGCTCTTTGCATATATTGAATTATTCTCCATGCAGAACCTTATCGTAAAGTTTGAGATGAATTATGGTGGGCCTGAAATTCTTGACACCTATTGCTATAGTCCAATTGATGGGCAGGAAATAGAAAAACCAATTAGAGTACGTCTTACAAAAAGTCACTTACAAGACTTGAATATCATTTCGGATTCGGGCATACACCGTCACACTGAAAAATATAATCGGATGTTAAAGATCATCGAGAGTAGACAACTGGAAGATTAGAATTGATTCATCAACGATGATTTCTTGATTTATTTTGGAACCTATTATCAGATTTTTCATCGCGCTGGCGGCTTATGAGTTTTAGAATTATTTTGGCTATTGAATTTAGAAAAATGCATTTGAAGCTTGCCGATCGTTTTCAACTTCTTGGTTAACAAATGCATTGGAAGCATTATTTTATTTTTGCGATTGGATATATCTAACGGCTGGTCAGTACTCCCAAGCAAATTTTGCAAATAATATTGCCTCATGCACTTGAAAAACATGCCAAATGGACTAAAGATATTTTATCTCAATAAAAAAGAATAATTTTAAAGATCTAAAATTAACTCGCTATATGAATTCAAAGCATAATCCTGCAGGGTTTCCACCTGCCCTCATCAACCACTGGGAAAAGTCAGATGGGATCAACTTTGCAATTGCACTTGCAAGAATCACAGGCTGGATGCTTCAGGTAGATTGGTTAACTGGAAGCCAGGAAACAACTGAAGATGAAATGATACCCGTTCGCGCTTATGTGGAAACTAATCAGGATGTCGTTTTTGATTTTACAGGTAAAAAAGGTATAATGGCCTTCAACCAATATGTTATCCGGCCGGTTGCCGCAGGTAGGGTTAAGCCTGACAAGACTTATATATCAACCCGTTGTTATCAGGAGGAAAACTTATTAGAAATGCCGATGCGGATAAAAGCTAACCAGCTCGAAATTGAAAGGGCAACAAAGGCCATTTTGGAAAATGTTAATTTTTTAAAATTAATCCCTAAAAGGCAAAACCCGGAAATTTCAGCTTACCTCGCTTCCAAATTTTCACACGGCAACTGTATTCCTTTTGCCCAAGCCTTATCTGAAATAACGGGATCACCCGTTATGGGCATCTCAGTTTCCCGCTATAAACCAGATTGCGGAAATAAATTAGGCTTTTGCCATGTAGTTGTCGTCCATCCCGATGGGACTGTCGAAGACTCATGGGGCAAGCAGACCTTAAAAAAAGTATTAGACAGATTTTACATCATGGATTATATCATGAATGAAGAAATTTACTTGTTCCATCAAGCACGTCAAAAATATGAGGCTGCTGCCTATTATGAGGACGCCTACATTCTCGCAAAATCTCTACTTACAGAAAAATAATAATAATCAACTTATTTTTTTAAAGAAGGTTTCACTTTAATTAAATATCTACCTCTTATCCCATTTACTAAAACAATTGAACAATGACTAAAATTAACACTCAAAAAAAACTCAAACCCCGGTTTTACTTGATTAGAAGAGCATTCTTGGTAATCTTAAAAATCATACTTTTTATAATTGTCTTTATCCCATTTCTTCTAGGGCTATTCAAATGTTTTTTACTGCTTTTGGAAGATGACGAACGCTTTATTACTCTCACCGCTTATGGTTTCGCAATTTTTCTCGGGGTTTCCACAATGCTTTTCAATTGGCAAAGGAGTACCAAAGATGAAAACCTTGCTAAAAAGCTTTATCGCTACGCGGTAGATTCTGTACTTTGCTGTTTCTGCTTTTTAATGGCGGTTGTATGCAAATATTTATTTTCGAAAAAACTGGCATTGGACATTGTACTTTTTGATTTTTTAAAGAATTATTATTTTATATTAAAATGGACCTCGTTTATCTGGCTAGTAGCTGTTATGTTTCTTGCTGGGGATATCTTTATAAGTTTTTTCCATTTGTATATTAAGGAAAAGGAAAATTAGGAAAAACATGCTGATTTTCATTCTACCGGTTCATATAGAAATTAAATTTGAGCACCCACCTTTCCATGACTAAGTTTGACGATATCATCATCGCATATTTACGCAAAAGTATTGTAGTAACTCTGCGCCAGACTGGTCGCTAAAATGATACCGAGAATTTTTACATGGTTTCTTTCTCTGAACAAAATCAAACCTTATGATTAATTTTTATCCGATGTCACCCTACCTATCCAGGCTCAAACAGGCATAAGTAACAAGTAAAGAAATCTTGTTACTTTAGTTGCCAGATCTAAACAAGAAGCTTGGCCCGGAGTCTTCCCGTCACCTGATCTAAATTGAAAACTGCTCATTGTGGATTCTGGAATAAATGTTACTTTTGGAATATCTCAAATTAATGGATTTAATTAATACTCTCTATGTTGACTGCCACATCTGTAATTAGGAACCAGAATAAACTGCAAAAATATTCGGTAAGCCTTAGATTAAATTATATAATGTTGTTTATTTAAGCTTATAAAAATTGGCTAATAATCCACTATTCGGGTCTCAAAGAGAATCCGCAGGCAGTGAAACATGGGAAAAATACCATTACCAATATCATTGGGCATTATTCTCAATTGTATCTCTTTATATCGAAGATAAAGAGTTTGCAGTCTTTATGGAATTACATGAGGATGTTGTACTATCTGATTCTCTTGATCAAAACGTCGCAAAATTTGATTTCAATCAAGTGAAGACAAGTGACGGTGCATTTACAGAGCACGCACTGATTATAAAAAAGAAATCTGGGAAAACCGTTTTAGGAAAGTTGCTTGGTAGCGTAGCAAATAAAGTTTATGCTGAGAAAGTAAGGTCCATAAACTTAGTAGCAACTAATAGCTTCTCCTTGAGTTTGAAAGACCCGAATGTAAACCTTGATAAAATTACTCTTAACGATTTAGAAGAAAATTTAAAAAAAAGAATAACAGAAGCATTAAAAGCTGAACTCAAAATAAAGGAAGTACCAGAAACGATCAGTTTTGTAATACCAGAGCTTCAAGAAAAGGGTTTTCAAAATACTGTAATCGGGAAAATTTCGCAAATGGTTGCAGAAAAGTACCCGGGAAGTTACTGTGACGCTACTCAAATTTATAGACTACTTATAGATGAGCTTGGCAGAAAAGGTATGATCACTATCGATTATTCAGAGTGGGGGGATGTCTTAAAGAAAAAATCCTTGACATCTGCAGACCTGACAATTGCCGTCAATACCTATACAAACTTAAAGGATGAAGATCAAACAACCGCAATTTTCGGTGATATTTGTGATGAACTAGGCCTTAAAACATTGCGTAGGTCAGAACTAAGAAAGTCATTCAACCGTTATCGACTGCAGAGAATCGGTGCCAGGAACACTATGCAGATAGATATCACAAGAAATATAGTAGAGGCCATTAATCGCAATATTGGCAGGGTTGGAGATGACTTCAAGAACTTTTTGGACAAGGTAGCTTTTGATATAGATCCAAAGATAAAGGAAATCTTTATTTCAGATCAAGAACTCTGTTCGGCGATAATATGCGAGTATATCATAAAATCAAATGAGTAAAGAAAATTTTAAATTACTAATAAGAAACTTACGACTTGGCAAACATGCAAAGCTTAAAATTCGAACGACTGCTAGTTCTATCCGATTCAAACAAATCGGCAAATCAGTTTCAATTCTCCCAGAGGCTAAACCTGATAACAGCGAAGGATAATAGCGTAGGAAAATCAACCTTAGCTAAGTTACTTTTTTGGGCCTTGGGCTGTCCTACCGCTCTTGATACGACATGGACTAATCAGGATACAAAAACCATTCTTGATTTTAACATCAGTGATCAGAAGTACAGTGTGAAGCGTTACAAAAATTTGATGGAATTGAAGACGGGTAACGAGCCTCCGATTAAGTTTAACAAAATTACGGGAGAATATTCTGAGAAGCTAACAAAGCTATTAAACTTCAAAGTGTTGCTTCCAAATAAGTCGAGTGGATTGCTCGAAGTCCCCCCGCCTGCGTATTATTTTCTGCCATTCTATATCGACCAAAAGAAAAGCTGGTCTGAAGCCTGGAACAACTTCGAAGGATTGCAGCAGTATGCAAACTGGAAATCTACGGTTATTAAATATCATGTAGGCCTACTCACGCCAGCCTACTTTGAATTGGAACTAGAAAAACATCAGAAATCCAGCCAGCAAAGCAAGATCAATGAAGGAATTGACAAAATAAACATCGCACTAGAAATTGTCGAGGATTATATCCCAGCTGTTACACTTTCTACCTTCAATAGTGAAAAGTTTGAGAAGATGACTCAAGAAATAAAAGTTGATCTTGAAAATCTAGAAAAAACTCAAGAATCTTTACTGCGGGAACTCGTATTGATTCAGGGAGAAAAATCCTACTTAGTGAAGCAGAAGGAAATATCAGAGGGAATAATTTTAAATCTTGAAGCTGACTATAAGTTTGCTGTAGAGCATATTCCTGGTGACGAGCTCGAGTGTCCATTGTGCGGAACTTTTCATACGAACACATTGGCTGACCGGGCCTCAATTATAACCGATGTAGCGCAAGCCGAGAAGCAACTCTCAAGCATTATATCGGACATTAAAAAATTAGATCAGCGCATAGATTTTAGTCAAGAGGAACTAAGGATTGCAGTTTCACAAATTCAAAACATAAATGAAAAATATGTAACTTCCGACGAAGGGGTAGGTGTAAGCTATGGAAATATCATTAAAAGGATGGGAGGAGATTCCTTAAAGGAAAACGTACAGGCAGAAAAAAATTTAAAAATACTGGAAGCGAGCGCCATCGATGGTGAGATAAAGGAGATAAAAAAGACCCAAACCGGATTATTGACTAGCGAGGATAAAAAGTTAATCACGGATGATTTTCTATTCATTTTCAGTAAGTTTATTGACTTACTAGGCGCTGAGGCCATAAATCTCTCTAAAATTCAATCTCCCCTAGACTATGCTAAGATCATTAAAGAGGGCGGTGCCGCCGAGGGCTCAAGAGCAATTTTAGCTTACTACTTAACAATTTACTCACTTGTCGATAAATACGCAAAAGAAGTGAATGCCCCGTTAGTAATTGACACACCAAATCAGCATGAACAATCGAGTGGGAATTATGATAAAATCATCAAAATTCTTACTTCTGAGTTTAACCAAAATTCTCAAATCATTTTATGCGCAATGGATAATCCACAGCTATCTCCTTATGCAGAAAAGGCAAATATTATTACACTAGACAAGTCAAAACTACTTTCAACTAGTCATTATGAACAGGTGAAGATCTTGTTCGAAGATTGGTATATTACTGGAAAAAATGATACTGAGCATGAATTAGGGCTATAAAAATAGCATTTTCTAAAATCTAAAAACTGGCATTTAAAGCATTTTTAAAAACCATTCTAATATTTCTTAATTACCCTGAATTAAATAATTTTTGTTTGACCGGAGTATACTGAAATCACATTTATTAACCTTTGGTAGTTTAGCATAGCAAGCCAAATTCATTACATAACTTTGATACCGTCTGTACAGCTAGAGTTTGAAATAAAATCTAAATTCGTGAGCAATTCCTATTCGAGTTAACCATCAACTAATAAAAAAATTACTTAAGTTAAAATTTTATATTTACGAAATAAAGAGAATGAGCAATTTGAACGTACCACACATAGCGGAAGTAGGAGAACTATTTGGTTTGGATGACAGTTTCAATTTTCTTTCAGATCAGAATATGTTAGAATACGAATTTATTGTGATCGATAGTGAAGAATTTACGAATGAGATAAATGACAAGTATTCATCCGCTGTGCTGAAAAGATTCGAAGATTTAAAAGAATTTACAGTCAGAAAAAATATGCCCGTTGTTTTTTTCTGTGGCTCGGAAAACCATTTTGAATTCAAGAATGGAAAAAACACTGACTATATATACCAATATTTGGGAATTTCAGTAGAAGAAGAATCTTCCTCAGGTCGAAAAATAGAAGTAAATATCCAATCAAGTTTTGCTGAATTTACTAAAAAATATTTAGACGATCTAGAATATGTTGTTGGCTTTAAAAGCCATCCAGGAATAAGTATAGGAAATGCAAAGTCAAAAAAATTATCTGTAGGTTTTTATACTGAAAATTTTGTCTTCCTGCCAACTATATCAGAATACAATAGTATTTCATTTAACGAGTTTTTAGATGAGCTTTACGCGATATGTAAGAATATAAGAAGTGATCAAGACCCGTCCCAGCTTCCGCAGTGGGCTTGTAATTTCCTATTACCCGGTGAAAGTGACTCCAAGAAAAAGCTTGAAGAAGTAGAAGCAAAGATCGCACAGTTAGAAGCCGATCGAATACTTTGCCAAAATCAGCTAAATACTTTTTTACCATTAAAGCAGCTTTGGTCCGCAAGCGGTGCTGTGCTTGAAAATTCCGTTAAATTTGTATTTGAAGAGCTAGGTTTCGTTCTTTTAGAAACTGAGCCAGGAAGGGACGACATTATTATGAAATGGCGTGATCAAATCGTAGTGGTAGAAATAAAGGGTCAGACAAAATCTGCTGCAGAAAAGCATGCTGCACAGTTAGAAAAATGGCTTTCAACTTATTTGTCTAACCATGGCGTAGAACCAAAAGGTATCCTCCTCGTTAATACATATAGGGAACAACCTTTATCAAAAAGGTTGCAGCCATCATTTCCAGATCAAATGCTCCCCTATTCTGTCCGGCGCAACCACTGCCTGATTACCACAGTTGAGCTATGTAATTTATTGCTTCATTGTAGATTTAATCCATCTGAACTAGATGAGGAGGTCTCAAACCTATTGAATACTGTTGGAAGATACATTCCGGATACCAAATGGGATGCTTACATTAAGTTTTCTGAACCGCCAAAAAAAAGAGGTCTAGTCCAACAAAAATAACGTTCAAGAAAGTTATTATGTTTAGAAAAATATATTCCTAGAAAAGTAAATATTTTCTTTATATGCCTATAAAAATGCTGATGGTGATATCTCAAAAGTTGTTCAGCATTATCCCGATATTCAAATTTTCCTTTTCGATAATTTCGGGTATTCGTTTCTCTTTGCTTCGTTAAAATACAACGAAATTCGAGTCGAGATCCATAGAAAGTTTAGGTTTTAATTTTGCAATTTTACACAAACCATTCCGTTTATATCCGGACTGCCTTTTCTTGCAGTATTTAGTAATATAATTGAAATAATATATTATGCAAAAATTTAATTCAACTGAACTGGCAGCATTTGTCGGGGATTATGCAAGGCAAATGACCGGCCAACCTGAAACTTTTTACCTTTTAATGAAAAGGACTATTGAAGCAAAAATTAAAAAATCAACGAAGCAAATTTTGTCAGACAATGAGTTGCTTATTTGTTCAATTAATTTGGCAAAAGAATGCCTCAAATATTTCAATTCTATTCCGGATGAAGGAATATATAAAAATCAGTCCAGACATTAAAAAAAGAGCTAATGAACAAGGCTTAGATTTGAAAGCTGAAGACAAATACTTCAAAAAAGTGACAAGGGAAATAGCGAAGGCTGCATTGAATAAATGTTGGAATCATATATCCCAAAAACTTAAAAAAAAATAAATTAAGTCAATTTACCCCTTTTCGAAGTATTAGCTCATCGAAAGATACTCTTTGTGCTTTTTAAAAGGTTTCATAACACGATTTAAAGCAATGATAATAAGAAGTGTTGATTAAACGAATATATAATTTAAGTTACTTAACAAGCAAAATGATAGTTAAAACTGCAATTTGCTGTCGCATATACTGACGCATTTTTGGCACATGAAGTACAATTATTCCCAAAAGTGGCCACCATTTTCGCTTCAAAAGAGTACGGAATAGAAATCAACCTAGCCGTACTCTTTCTATTTATCATAACAATTCCTGTTTATTGTGCAACGCTTCATTTAATGCACGGTGAATTTTTTTCGCAGCCTGTAAATCAAGGTTATCCATAGCAGTAATATTCCGATAGCCAATGCCAGCCAAAGCCACAGGGCTGAACTCCGGGTTGATTTTTTGATGTATTCCTCCTGTTCAGTTCTGGTTGTTTCCCTGGCCTGTGTTTGCCGTTGATTAGCGGTGATCAGTTGATTCTCGTTGCGCTTAACAAGCGTTTGCTGCTGTAACTTTCCTTTCCATACCAATTGGCTGGCCATACCTTTGTAGCCGTTAACCGCATCATAAGTGAAAACACCAGCAGGTAAAATTTCAACGGTATAATCCTGGCGGGAACTGTCGGTAATGACTTCCTGTTTGCCTGAAACGATCGATAAATCCGTACGCATTGCAGTGGCTTCCGCTTCAAAGGTGTTTGTTTTCAACAGTTGTTTATCTTTTATACTGCCACAGGCTAGCATAAGGGGGGTGATGATCAGCAACAGACTAAATTTTCTCATGCTTTGGATCCTCCTTCCTCCTGGTCCAATCGGCAAAATACCGGATGGTATTCACCAATCTTCTTTTTCTGTATACGCCGTCGCCTTCCCTGCTCCCGGCAACATTGGTATTCCCTTCAATGGTGATGACCCAATGTCCGTCCAGGCGTTCTACAAAGCCACAATGGGCAATGCGTTTTAAGGAAGGGAAATAGATACCAAACACCGTGGCGGGTTTAACTTCGGTCGTTTGTTTCTGAAGCGGAAATAGTGCCGGGCTCCAGGCCGTTCGTGGTAAATCGAAACCTGCCTGCCCGAAAACCCAGCATACAAAGGCAGCGCACCAGGGCGCTCCTTTTTTGAAGCCCACATAAGACAGATATTCCTCTACTACTTTTCCATCATTATGGCCAGTTGCTTCCTTCACGCCAATTTGTGATTGCGCTATTGATATTAGGCTTTTGCGGGCATGAGTGGTTTGGTTTTGAATAAAATTACCGATTGGTTTTACCACAAAGGATCGGCCTTCGACACCACTCAGGCTGGCGCTTGATGAAGGTATTAAAAGACCAGTGCCAAACTGAAAACGATCTTCACCTAAAATACGGCTACTAAACAGCCTACCCCTGCCAATAGTAATAAGGCAAATGATGCCCAGTAAAATCCGAATTGTTGCCATGTTTCTAAAGTATTAAAGTGTAATGCTATATTGTTGATTGTCCCGAAGCCAATCCGGTTCAAGAACCGGCTTAAGATATACCAGGATAAGCTCAGCATGATCAAAAAACAGATCACTGCCAGCAACAATAGCTGCCATATTCCCTGATCAAGTAAACCCACGTTAGCATCAAGCTTTCGCAAAAAATCTGGCAAGCAACACCAGACTAGTAGCATGATGACCGCAATTAGCATGTATTCCAATTTCCATGATCTGACGGCATAGTCAGATAATTTAAGTTTATAGGTTTTCATATTGATTAAGATTAAGAATATCGGGTGGCCTGAAATACGACCCAGGTCGTTAACCACCCGACATCCAGTTAAATAATTAAATGGTATCAACCGCTACTAAACAAAGCGCATTGTATGCTCCATTATTTAATGTGTAATAAAGTCCGTTCACTTCCTGGTAAAAACCGATCCCAATAACGAGACCGATGGGATTCACCGCATTGGGCGGCAAATTAGAAGTCAACGTCTCCGCCAGGGATTCTTTAGTAATTAATTGATAAGGAGAGGATTCCATCAATAATACACTTGTTTCCACCTCTTCGTCCAGGCTAATCAATGCGGCTCCTGCGGTAATTCGATAGTGGGTTGCACCTTTTGGTTTTGCCAGATGGACATCCGCTATCACTGCAGGTATTTCCAATGAAACAATGCCCGATACACGATCAATGGAGAATGCCGGTGTTACAAACAGCGTATTGTTTAAAGGTGCAGTCTCATTGAAGTTGAAATCTTTTAACACCTTAAAGCTAGCCGGCTTTACCTTGCGCTCGCCACGGATATTTTCGGTGTCAGCCCTCATCATCTTGTATACGCGGCCCGTTAACCTGGTGGCCATCTTAGGGTCATGAGTCAATAGGATCATACCTCTTAACACGTCCCTGATTTTTTTAGAGGCACTACAAACCTCACTAAATTCAGCATTGTTTTCTCTGGTTCGCTGAAAACCAGGATCTGTTTTGATCCGTTCAGCGCTTACGCCGCCTTTGCTCCTGGCCTGATAGCCATCTTTCGTTTTGAAAAAGGATAAATCACCAATTTTCCCATTCAGTTTGATAATTCCGTCTTGTTGTGCCATAATTTTATGTTTTTAATGTACAGTCCAAAGGTGCTGATCAAAAAATCAGGCGCTGTCGCGATATGACGGTTTTGTCGCCAAAAGACCTCATCATACCTCACAACACCTATTTGACGCATTTTTATCCGCTATGAAATCCGTTTGCGATGAGGCGTATTCGTATAATTGATTCCTTTTTAAAGCTGAAATAGCTAGCCCCGATTTAGCTGTTAGCCAGTTTCCAGTCTATTGTTATGCTTTTGCTATTGCTTAGTAGTATAGTAAAACCCCGTTTAAACGGGATTGAACCGAACCTTAAAGCACTAAGCAGTAGGCATTGCAGAAGTTTTGGGTTGATAATGGATCAAATGTGATGGCCGGCAGGCCTGCTTTTATCGAAATGAGCATGCAAATTTGTGTTTGAGTAAATAGGGATGATTAAGCCCATTCACTTAATGAATTCTGTGAGCAGATTAAATTCTATTCCGGTGTAATCTGCAAATTCCTTAAAAGTGATATACTGATGGTCATGTTTGTTAAGCGCAAACCTGATATCTTTTAGCAGACGTTGAGCGTATCGCTGACCTCGGCCTGTAATTATGCTCACATCTTTCGCGTAGATGCAAATTCTTTTCATAACCCATAAGCGTTAATTGTTAAATAAAAAACAAACGAGAATGATACCCGAAAAACGAATTGTAAGAAAAGAGCTTCTGATACCAGATTGAATTGATTTGGTTGTGCTCACAGTAGCGTCAACATAAATATAAAGTTTTGTTCACTGATATCAATACTTTTTAAGAAACAGAAAGAAATTGTTAACAATGGTTTACCCTCATTCTTGAAACCAATTGCGGAATGCCATATAATTAGCCTGGCTCACGATGCGTTGATTATCTGAGACCAGATGATTAAAAGGATGCCTTAAGACTAATCTGGTGCGTCTTGAAGCATCGGCGCCACTGTATTCAAATATCGCCAGCCGGTGATGGATGCAATATGGATTAATTTTAAAATAATCGACGGGAGATAATCGCTTATAGATATTGGAAATAGATTGTTTTGTATATGTTTTTGTACCGTCAAAATAATAAGTTACAATGCTATCTTCCTCTTTGTACACGCAGGCGATATGATATTTATTGATCCCAATTTCCGTCATATCATAACCTACCAGACTAACCGGCGCTTCCCTGATCAGCTTAAGGTGGACAATTTTTTTGAGGCGCCGTATTTCCCTGAGGTTGGTCCTTACCGATCCATGATACGTAAGCATCGCCTTAAGCACGCTTCTCCGGGCAGAGTTTGCAAAAAAATAGAACAGATTGAGTGCGAATATGAAGGTAAGTATGAGAATAAAATCAATATCAAAATAACTGCTGTTCACTATGCCTTCAGTTTTGATCCCGAAGAAAACCAAAGCAACGACCAATTCGAATAAGACTGGAACGACTACAGCATAAAAGCAATATTTTGTACGCACAATGACACTATTTCTTTTAAATGCAGGTTGTTTAGCTAACCATAAATTTACTTCGTGAATGTAGCTGCAGATGATAGTGGCCACAATCAGGTTGAAAATGAACACATAAATAAATTCCGGACTTAGCACCACGCCGAAAAAACCCCAACCTGAATTGATGGCTAATAATAAATAGCTTAAAATGCCTAATACAGTAAAAATCTGAACCCTACTGTGATAAGGACTTTTGAGAAAGTTTTTTAGGAAATCCGGCATAAGATATCTGATAATTTCTTAACGATATAGTATAGGGAGGATGAACAATAGTAATCAAAAATCATCAAACAATGGTGCCAGCCAGCGTTATGAATTCGTAAAAAAATGTTATCCGGTTCAAACGCATTAAAAAGCAGGATCAATGGATAGATTACCATGACGAACTGTTTGAGTTTTTCTAAAAACTATTTTCAGATGCCACATAGCAGGCCACTTTTAAAAGTCATACATCAGGTATGGATTTGATGAAAATCTTTAAAAAAGCGCCTTTAAATTACCCAAACGTACATCCACTTACCATTTTCATGATTTCATCATTGAATCCATACTTAAATGGAGATAATTTCGACACAATCAATTAATCAAAATATTATGACAAAATTTCAATTTACCCCTGAAGGTGTTGCGTCTATGTGCCAGCACTTTTACCAACTCGACGATGCTTCTTTAAGCACATCGGCTCTTGCCCTCGCCGAAAACTTTAATAAATGGATGAAGGCACATTTTGAACTGAGCGAAAGCCAGGTAGTTTACCTGGATGCCATCCATGCAGACTTAATTCAATTCATGGCCGCAAACGCTTCCTTTGCACTTAGGAACCGGTTGCCGATTCAGTTGATCAAACCGGCACAAAAATCTAGTAGCGACAGTAAAATTACCAAGCCGGAAACCAAACTCCAGGCCAAAATTTTGCCAGATGGCCGTTACGAAGCCAGTGGCGAATTTAATGTAGAAGTCAGCTATTAAAACAAACCATCCGAAAAATGAAAAAAGCGGTTGCCTGGTGCTCGGGCAACCGCTTTTTATATCCGAACAATATGGAAATACATCATTATTTGAAAGCCTTGAAACACAAGATCCAACGCCATGGGGCCCTTCGGGACGAAGCCTGGTTGTTAATTTGTTCAAGCATGCAACATCAGGTACTGCAACCCAATGAAAGATTTATTCAAAAAGATAATCAATTGGCCTATGTTGCCAGTGGGTTGTTTAAGGAATACTCTGCATATGAACGCACACGCCCGTCAATAATCAACCTTATCCCCGCCGATAGCTGTTTTATTACCCGAAGACACAGCCAGCAAGATTACCTCAAGGCAGCGACAACCAGCCTTACATTTTCCTGGAACTTTGAAAGTCTGATGGCTATTTACAGGGATTATCGAGAGCTAAAACCCGTTTACGAAATATTTTGTTCCGAATATAATACCGGACTGGCCTATCGAAGCCTGATACTGGAAACGCCGGAAGTAGCGCAGCGGATTCGCTATCTCAAAGCCGAATATGGCTCACTCATTCCCTATCTGAAGAAAAAGGAGATGGCCAACTATCTTCATCTCAACTACAATCATTTTATTAAAGTTTTCAACGGCATGCTGTAAAAGTTACGTTCACACTATTTTTTCTACGTCGTTGAAGCAGTGGCAAACAGCGGTCATTTGTCTGAAATTTGGTTTATGCAACTCTTGAAGGTTAATATAGAATCCGATCGCTCAATGCGATTTGCCGAAGCGGGCGTTTGGCTGCTGATTATACTCTGGTCTTACGCGGTTTTTGCGAAGCTTGCAGATTTTCCGCTTTACCAGAAGCAAATGCGGCAACAGGTGTTCTCACCAGCGGTATCTGCATACCTGGTTTACTTGATTTTATTTTTAGAAAGCCTGGCGATGCTGAGCTTAATGTTTATGGCAACCAGGAGAACAGGTTTAATCCTCTCGTTACTTCTGCTGATAGGCTTTACCATTTACATTATCCTTATCATGGGCGGTTATTTCCCAAAGGTACCCTGCAGTTGTGGCGGTTTAATTTCTAAAATGAGTTGGAAAAACCACCTTTATTTTAATCTGATATTCATGGTCATGAATGTTGTATGTCTATATTATTCACCGCAAAAAGAAAGGAGGTTTCAGGCACAACAACGATAAAAACGCATCATCCCTTTCCATAGTAACGGGCTTTTGCCCAAAATTTTAACCTAACTTTTTCGTCTGCTTTTTCAAGGTAACAAAGCAGTATAAAAAATGAACACAAACTTTAAAAATTTAAGCAAAGGCCTGTTGGCTGCTGCTTTTGGATTAGCATTGGTAATTACAGGTTCGGCTTTTAAAGAAAGTGGAAATGCTAAAAGAACACAGTACAGCTTCCATTATAATGGGCCAGCCACGATGACAGTTGCTCAGGTTACGGATGAATCAAATTGGATTTTTGACGCTGATGAACTTGAATGTCCTTCTGGGAATGACGAGGCTTGTGCTATTCGCATAGATGCTGCCTATGTTAACAATCCTTCTGTAGCACCAACCTTGAATTCGTCTGCAAATTTAGCTGCGGCACTTAGCAGTACAGGAAAAGCCTATATAACTGGATCTGCTGATGTGTCTATTCAGAAACTGAACAAGGAGCAATAGCCATAAAGCCACAGGAATTAGGCTTCCTGTGGCTTTATTATTAATTTTGCTTAATGCCGGATTGTTCGATGATATCTATCGGTATTGGCAAAGCATAGTAAGCAGAATTTGGCTCAAGCGTTACTATAGTTGTGCCTATTTTTCTTTTCAAAACAATATTATCTCCCTCTCTAATGTAACGTTTAATGTCCATCCACCTAAGCCCCCTCATTAAAAGTTCCTTTCTGCGTTCGAGCTTAACTCTGGCTAATACCCCTTCCCTCGTAGTACCGGTTGCTGGAATAAATGTTTTGGTTTTATCCCAGCGCTTTTTAAGCAGAGTATTCACATCTGCTAAAGCGGCATCGAGTAAGCCAAGATATGCGTTTGCCTCTGCACGAATCAGATACATCTCGTCTGTGGCAAGACCACTGAAAAATGCAGAAGAACTAGACGTGTAATTTCCTTTAAATTGTTGATAGCCTGCTGTGCTTGTAAAAAAACCTGTCCTTCTCAAATCACCAGTTATATAACTTGAAACAAGTGTTGTATCAATGCGGCCCCGCGATGTAGAATGCAAAACATTGTATTGGCCCATTTCTGTATAGAAGATTGTTTCTGAATTAAACTTTTTAAAAGGGGCAGATGCTGTCAGGGGGGATATAAACGTATCGGCATTATAATCCATCAAGCTGTTGTTAAGTTTTAATGCCTGCTCGGCATAGGTTCTTGCCTGCTCATATTTGCCCATGTAGAGGTAGGTTCTGGCTAAAAGGGCATAGGCCGCCCCTTTTGAGGGACGAAGCAATTGTTGCGGATAATCAGGTAACAATGTAATGCTCTCTGTTGCATCAGCAATTATCTGGGCAAATGATGCACTAACCGAAGCCCGAGCCGATGGGACATTAAAATCGGAGTTCAATCGAAGCACAACGCCTAAGTCGGTATTGGCGGTAGCGTCATTGTATACCTTGGCATAGTTGCCACAGAGCCCAAGTAAGTAAAATGCCCGATAGAACAGTGCCGAACCTCTAATGTTATCCCAGGCTGTGGCATTGGCATTGTCTCTTTCTATGGTGCTAAGCAAATCCATGCTCAAATTTGCATTGTATATTGCCAGATAGCTCAACATCCAGTCGTTTCCATAGCGAATATCTACAGGCACCCATCGGTACATATTCTGATAGTTTGCATTTAATGCATTGTAGGTTGTTGGAAGCATAAAGTAATCATCCGCCGAGCTTTCGCCAAGAGATGGTGTTGTTTTTATGTTCATGTATTCTGGATCATCAAGAAGGCCTTGAATATCCGTTAGCGTTTTGGGGGTAACTAGTTTTGCGTTTGATTTTTGCTCAAGGTATTTTTTGCAACCGCTGGATAACATGATTACCAATGCTATCCAAAAAATTATCTTATTTATTTTCATGTCTTTTTGCTAATTTATAAACCAGTTCTAAGCCCTATCAACATTGCCATTGATGGTGGCAATCCGTTCAGGTATTCAGGATCAAGATGAAGTTTGTTTGCCCGCCATATAATGCCAAGGTTTTGTAAGCCTGCATACAATTCTACGCTGTGGAAATTGAGTTTTTCCGTTTTAAGTTTCCACTTATAGGCAAAAGATATATAATCCAGTTTTATATGATCTGCTTTAATTGTGTTTATTTCTGCCTGCTCATAAAAGCCATCACGAGCTGAATTAGCAGGATAAACAAAGGCAGGAACATTGGTGTATCTTTCATCGCCCGCATTTTGCCAGCGTTTTTCATAATCGCTGTTTCCGATTCCGTTTTCAATAAAGGCAGTAGAGGAAAAACTTTGGCGCAGGCCGTAATAGCCCAGTTTGTACGAAAGGTTGATTGACAACGATAGTGCTTTCCAACGGAATGTGTTGATTAGCGAACCATAAAATAATGGGCTTGCTGAACCAATGTACCGAAGGTTGTCTCCTGTAGCCAAAGCCTCAGCAGCAATAGCATCATAGTCAGTGCTCGGGCTCCCCTTCAAATAGCCTTGTGGGTTTCCTTTACTGTCGAGGCCCGCCCATTGGTAAGCTACCATAGAATATAAAGGTTTGCCAACAATGGGAGCGATCGTATTGCTCGCTCCAATAAGGCTATATAAGCCCGGGCCTGATTGATTGTAATATTTGAGCGTTCTAGAATCATTGTAATTAAAGTAACTATCGGTATTCCAGCTGAACGAGGCACTTTTTATATTCAAGGCATGCAAATCAAATTCTACTCCTCTCCCGCTCATATCGGCAACATTACGGGTTAGTAAATTGCTGGCTCCCCAGGTGGTGTAATCGTAAAGGGCTGCACCATACAAATCAGATCCCCTTTTCCTAAAAATTGCTACTGAACCATTCAGTCTATTTCCGCGGAAACCAAAATCAACGCTAAGACTTAACTGCGAAAGCTGTTCCCATCGCAGGCTAGGGTTGTTAATGGAGGTTATCCGCGTAAATGGATTTCCAGTAAGTGGACTAGTTGAAACTACCCCTACTGATAAGGCAGTTTTAGTCAAATCAACATTTCCGCTATAACCATAAGTTGTCTTTATGCGTAGGCCTGGCAGCCAATCCACTTTATAAAAAGACTCTTTTGATAAATCCCAACCCAAACCCGCAGACCATAATGGTTTCCATTTGTCATTTGTAGAAGCCCCAAAAATGTTAGAGCCATCCATTCTAATGCTCCCAGAAAGGGTATATCTATCCATATAGGTGTAGGCTGCATTTGCATAGTTGCTTACAAATCTGTAAGTATTTGACGTGAGCTGAATGCCTGTTCCAATTTTATCGGCATTTCCTGTAATGATACTTTTATATGCATTTACAGGATCAATATCAACAAAGCTTAAAGGATCTGCCTGATAACCATATCTGGTGGAAGCATTTCCTTTTGCATTTACTTCTCTTATTTCAGCACCAGCAATCGCATTAATGCGGTGATTACCAAACCCCTTATCCACTCCAAGTTGGCCTCTTAAAGTATGGCTTGATTGTGTATTTTCACTCCATTGGCTTATTCCACCGCGTGGTACAATATAACTTATCAAATTTGTAGAGCGGTTATATTGGCTGTAAGTATTGATTAGGTTACGTGAAAAATAGCTGTCGATATCACTGATGGTTTCTGAAGGGGTGGTCTGCTTTTGGTATTGATAACTCAAACTAGCATTTATAAAATCGAGTATTTTATATTGAAGCGTAGCAGTTGCAAATAATTCATTGGTAGTGGAACGTGTTTTTGACTGGTTATAATCTTCGGCCGGATAGTACTTCCAATCCAACAATTTACCTTTCGCAAGTGTATCGGTGTAAGCGCTGCGGTAAGCAGTAGCTATCGGCACTGGCTGCCCGTGTTCATCGCGAAAGGCGAGATAAGGTATGGTACGGCTACCTATTTTTACAGAATTGTAGGTTAAACGGCCTGATTCCTGGCTCGTATTTGTATAATATACTTTTGAAGATAGACTCAGCCGATTGGTGATTTTGGCTTCTTGTGCCAAATTCACATTAACCTTTTTCGATGAGGCAAAAGTTTCTCCTACCTGCTCTTCGTAACCTGTAGATATTAGGTAAGAATAGTGGTCAGAACCACCTTTTATGCCTAGGTTGAATTGGCTCGTTTTTGCATGGGTATAAAATTCATCGAGATAGCTCTGTCTTGCATCTATAGCTTTTAGCGCATTCAGGCTGGCATCTAAAGACGTAGCATTTATTAAGCTGCGTTTGTTTTTTAGGAGAAGTTCTACGACTGGTGTTAGGCTCAAATATGGTGTATTAATTATCCTGCTGTCGAAATAACCTTTATTAAACATTAAACGTTCAGCGTCTATATAATCTGATGATGACATTTGCGGTAGTGAGAATAAGTTTGGCAGCTCCTTTACCAAGAAACTTGCAGCAGCATCAATACTCATTTTTTGGTTGAGTTTGCCTTTCTTGCTAGTCATTACGATTACTCCATTTCCTGCCCTTGCACCCCAGATGGATGCGGCCGAGGCATCTTTAAGAATGGATACCTGCTCAATGTCATTCGGGTTAATGTTGTCAATACTACCTTCATAAATAAAGCCATCCAGAACAATTAGCGGATCTAAAGGGCCATTAAAAGTCCCAGGGCCTCTAATTGAAAGACCTGTTTTATTTTGAACATTATCATTACTCTTGCCAACATTTAAAAGTAAACCTGAACTCTGCCCTAATAAACGTTCGAGAATATTGGCACCTCCCCGAGCATTAATTTGGCTACTGTTAATCACCGCTACTGTACCATTGGTTTCGTTTGGTTTGAGGCGCTGGTAACCAGTGTTAATTTCTACCATCCCTAAATCAACGGCTTCGGCTACCATATTTACTGAGATTGCTTTCTTAACCGAGATGATTGGATAATAAGTAGTTTTATAGCCGACAGCGAAAAAAGTTAAGGTATCGGGCAATTGTACAATCAGTATTGTAAAAAAGCCATCTTCATCAGATGTTGTCCTGCCGTTGTGTTTACTCGTTATTGATACCCTAACTTTTTGATCAGGGAAACTTATTTTTCCCTTTAAAGTTAGTTTGCCTCCGCCCTGACTGAAAGCGGTTAATGTAGTAAGCAGCATAATTAAAAGGGTAAGGCCTGCAAGTAAAATATCCCATTTCCTTGCCTGTAAATCAAAGTTTGCCTTTGCCATTATACCTTGATTTTAGAAGGTAAAGAAATTTCCACTCCGTTGAGGAATCGTTCTATATTTTCAGCTGTTAGTGCTTCGTAACCCGTTATCCCTTTCACACAACCATCTGCTCCAATCCAAACATAGTGTGGCACTGTTTTAAAAGGCAGGTAGGGCTTGAAAGCTGTATTGTATAGCATTACTGGAGATTTAAAGTCGGGCCTTTCCGTAAGGTAGCGACGTATAAATGTGGTTATTGCTGGCCTTTTGGCGCTGGCACTTTCAGCATTTATCATCAGTACTTGCAATGATGTTGAATTTTGCCTGAAAACGCTATCGAGTTCGGGCATTTTCTTCAAACACACGCCACACCAGCTTGCCCAGAAATCGAGAATGATTGCCTTTCCACGAAAATCGTTGATAAAAAGCTGTTTCTCCTGGTGTTTCGAAATAGCTGTAAGTGCAAAATTCCATAGTTCATTTGGTAGTTGCTGCCCCGGCTTGATTGGGGTAATTTCTTTTGCCTTTTGGTTTGACAAATCTTGTGCGTGCAACAGTTGTATGTAGTAAAAATTTAGGCATAAAAATGCCAGTGCGGTAAAAAATATGATTTTTCGCATTGTTTAATGGTTAGTTTGTTTGAGAAATGACCTCTGCTCTTCTCACTATCTTTTTGGAAGAAGCAGGTATTAAATAACAAGGCAGGCCTTAATTAAAGAACCATTAAATAGAATTACCTGCCTTGTTTAAAAACCCTGCCCGTTTAACCTAATCTTTTGGATTAAGTTAATATTATGACAATAACGGAGCAGGGTAATAACGCTATACCGGATTTTTTGGCTTCAACGCAAATAAATAATCAAAAGGGCAAACAACGGGATGGATAACATGACAGGAATGTTTTAGAAATAAACTGAACACCAAAACAAATACCACCCCGGGATGAAGTGTAAAATTAATTTGTACTTGTTTTTCTTTGCTGTTCATACCCGTATGGAATACGAGTCTTGTTTGGGAAGAAACTCACAATACATGTGAGGCTGCATACCGTAACACAAAAAGTTTCTGACGCCTTACGTAGCACGGACTTACAGCAGCCCCACATCTATTTCGATGTACAAAGATATACAACTACGCATAGAATATGGGGTATTAATCTGCTGTCTTGCGCTACGGCGTCAGATTTTGTGTTGCAAGACTCTTATTAATACCTTTTTATAATAAACGAATGTAAAAAATTAAATCTCATTAAAAGAATAAAATGTCACTTTTTGTGATCGTTAGCGAATTGAGATTAGCCAAATGGATAGTTTGGATAAGGATCTTATTAGGAATAACATATTTATTCTAATTGAGAACTCGGGTATTTCGGATATCAATTTTGCTAACTTACTCGGGATTTCGGATAAACAAATAAAACGCATTAAAAAAAGCGAGGCAGAGTTTAGTATTAATAATATAAACAAGGCAGGTGATTTTTTTAACAAGTCGCTTTCTATTATCAATTCACCTAAGGTAGAATTTGAAAAAGATTTTAGAATTAAGCTCATTAAAAAACATAGAGGCAATCCCGAGTATATTAAACTGCTGAGCGACAGACCATCAATTACCTATGCGATAAAACATGTCCTAATCTTTAACGAAGAATTTTCAAAAAAGGGGCTGACAGTAAGAGAAATTAACGACATTTTCAAACTAAATGGCTGGACGTTTAGCAGTGCATATATTTCATTAGCGTTAAAAAGAAATAAGCAATTATTTAACATAATCCCAAACCTGCTAAGCAAGGCACTTTTCTTTACACAAAAAAAAAGGCAAGCTAATTTAGCTTACCAATTACGAGTGATTTTCCTTTTATAAATTTAATTAATTAATTTCGATTTGCTTCAGGGATTTTATGATTACCTGAGGTTTACCTTCATAAGTGATCACTGTTCCCTTCACGCATACGTTATCTTTTTTTCATTACACCTGTTTTATTTCTATTTAAAATCAGGCCTTACCAAGCCAATGTACCTAACCCAGGCCTGATAATTCTGCCCATAAAGCTCTCCTGTGAGGTACCCCAGAAAACCAGCTGTCTTAGTCCTTATCTCACTTAGTTCCTTGAGCCTGCTACTGAGTATCTCCAAAATAGTCATACTTCCTTCCTCCAGAATCTGCTTGCTAAACCGTTTACAATATTCTTCCTTTTGGTACAATTCGATCAGACGCATCACCCGGTAAGGCTCAGGACAATTAAGGCTCCGCACAAACATAGTATGGTATTGCTCCCAATCTTTAGCCTTCAGTGGGTTACGGCTAAAATAAGCCGTCACGTAATTATTGGCCTCATCACCCACCGTAAAATCTATTACGAATGGAAAAAGAGCCAGCATGTCTGCTTTTGTTTTAGCTTGAGAGACATAACCCAATAAAGCTGCTGATTTCATTCTGGGCTCGTTTGTTAGCTTAAGGAAATGCAGACAACTGTCCTTATCAATGCTGTCCAGGCTTAACCCCGTACTGTTTGTATCTCTTATCAAAAAAGGATAGATTTTGATAGGATTAAAGGTTTAAATAATAAATTTTTTATCTTAAAAACGAAGGGATGATTAATTAGTCTATTTTTCTTCAGTTTAATGTATATAAACCTTAATGTAGACAAAAAGAAAGCAATCTAAAAAACCAGCGGATGTCGATAGCACATATTATTTAAACTTTAACGCATATCCACTTTCACTTACTAAATTTCTAAAGTCTACTACATGAAATAAAAAGGTTTAAATACGCCAATACAACCAAAAAAAATAAAATTGAGATGGTCTGATTTAGATCTCAACTTCCATTTAAGACATAGTGCTTTTTATGACCTTGCTTCGCAGTACCGTATGGATGTACTAGACGAATATGGAGTTACATTAAAGGTAATGGAGGAACAACATTTTGCGCCGGTTATACTGAGAGAAGAATGTGTTTTTTTAAGAGAAATAAGGTATGCTGATGCCGTTTACATCAATCTATCAGTTAAGAAGTAAGTGAAGACGGCTCAAAATGGCAAATACTGCATGAATTTAAAGATGATAATGGAAAACTAAAAGCGAAATTGACTGTAGATGTTGCAGGGCTGGATATTCAAAAAAGAAGATTTGTAAATCCAGTACCAGAGGTAATCGCCAATGCACGTAAAGTGATTATGGACTATTTGGATAGTTAGAATAACTTTAACAAATGAGCAAAATTTTTTACAACATTTTGCTTTACTTGCAATCCTGTCCGCACCACACTTCATTTTGTCCGCTTCAAGATAACATCTTTAATGAACATCCATAAATTGCTTACTTTTGGTTAATGGAAGTAAAACTGCCCATACATAAATTGCTGAGATTGAATATGGTGTTGGCAATAATTATCAGTGGCATTGTCTATTTAGCACTGTTGCAGGATAAAAACCAGAGCCATGCGCTGCTGTTCACCATGATGAGCATAATCACCATAGCATTGATCAGTTGCGCAAACATACTCATATTGGTATTGTTGAACCGGGCAAATTTGGATTTGAAAAAGGTCAGGTTCTATAGGTATTTGGCAGGCTATCCGGTAAGTATAGCCATTTATCTGCTCATCTTCCCAATCTTTGCCAGCATATCAAAAGAGACAGATTGGTCTTATCTGGAAATTAAAACCCTATTGATTTTCATTATTTCGGGATGCATGATCAATACCCTGGTCATCATCCTGCACGATCTGGTCTTGCTCCGGGATGAGAAATCCAGTGCAGAATTGGAGCTTTCCAAAATCAAGACCGCCCATGCGGAGGCTGCAATTTTATTATTGCGCCAGCAGATCCACCCACATTTTCTTTTCAATGCGCTCAACATGCTTAAGTCCCTTTATAAAATGGATACCAAGCTTGGCGACACTTATATGGTGCATCTTGCCAATTTTCTCCGGGCATCAATTTTTAATAGGGATGCAGAAGTTGCTACACTGAATGATGAACTGAAGCTGCTCGGTGACTACCTCCAAATGCAACAGATCCGCTTTGGAACTGCGCTAAGCTGTAAGGTGAATATCACAAAAGAAAATGCAGAAGCTTATTTTCTTCCCTCGTTTTCCCTGCAACCACTTTTAGAAAATGCCATCAAGCACAATGAACTAACGGAGGAATTTCCCTTAAATGTTGAGATCTATAAAGCGGATGACCATATTTGGATCAGCAATAACCTGCAACCCAAAAAGAGTACCGAAAAATCTACCAACAGTGGCTTGGCCAACCTTGCAGAACGGTATAAACAACTCTCTGGAGATGAAATCAACATTAGTACGGCAACTGGGAGATTTTTAGTCGGCATTAAATTATTGACAAATGAAAATAGTAATCATAGAAGATGAGCGCCTTGTGGCAGAAGATTTACAGATCAGTATCCTGCAACTGTTAGAGGGTTCTGCAAGTATCGTACAGCTTAGGTCGGTAAAGGAATCAATAGCCTATTTCAATGGAAATCCGAAAGTTGACATGATCTTTAGCGATATCCAGCTTGGCGATGGGCTGAGCTTTGAGATTTTTATGAACGTATCGCTAACTGCACCGATTATTTTCTGTACGGCATATGATCAGTATGCGCTGGAAGCTTTTAATGCAAATGGAATCGACTATATTCTAAAGCCATTTACTACCGAAACGCTAGAGCGTGCACTGCATAAATATGATCAGTTGAAACAGCAATTTTCGTCAGGTGATGCCAAAAACTACAATCAATTAATGGAATTGCTAAGCCAGCGTGATCGGCAAACCGTATCCTCTATTCTTGTATATTACCAAGATAAGATTATGCCCATTAAGATAGAGGATATTGCCATTTTCCACTTGGAGAATGATGTAGTTCAGCTCGTTACCTTTTTAGGTAAAGTATATTACCCAAATAAAAGCCTCGAAGAAATGGAAAGAGTAATAGGAAATACTTTTTTTAGAGCAAACCGCCAATTTCTGGTTTCTCGTAGCGTGGTGAAAGATGTGTCCAGTTTTTTTTCCAGAAAGCTGGCGCTAAACCTCACCATACCTTTTGAGCATAAGATCATGGTGAGCAAGGTAAAAACTCCAGCCTTTTTGGAGTGGTTGTCAAAAGCGAATTAGGATTTGATCATCAATTTCAAAAGTTTTCTATTTTATTGCTCAAATATTTTCGGCAGTCATAATAGGAATAGTTGAATGCTTAAAATCTTTTCCATTTCTGGTAATGATGATGGAACAATTAGCTTGTATTGCAGTGAAATATTGAACCGCATCTTGAAAGTCTTTAAAACTAGAACTCAATGCCTTTTCAATGGTTTCTTCGTTAACCTCGCAGATTTCACAAATAATTTTAAATTTTCTAAGCTTGTTAAGCACTTTTTCAACTGGTTCAAACTTGCTTAAAACGTATTCAACTGTTGTAAATAATAATGGTGAAGCTACCAAAGTCAATTTTTTCAAGTCTGCTAGCGTTGCTATTTTAGCAATCGAATCAAAAAATGATATTCTTTCTGCCAATAGATCTAATATCACATTCATATCTAAAAATATCCTGATCATTTGTATTTTTCCGATAAGTACTCAGCCCGATCTTTTTTATATTCATAATCAGCTGGAAGTTTGACTCCAGAGGAAAGACTTTTTACAAAAGGCGATATCTGTATTTCATCTACACCTTGAACAAAAGTTAAAGAATTAAGATAGTTTTCTATCAGTCGCGATAAACTAAGTTTTTTTCTGTAGCATATAATTTAGCTTTTTCAATAATCTCTTGATTGAGCTTTAGGGTGAGTTTAGTATCTATATCAAATTATATAAGTACAGATATATTAATTTTGAACGTAAAGTTAAGCAAATGTTTTTCAGTCTCTATATGATATCCTCTTCATTTTCTAATAAGATACTTCATTATCGAATTTGTCCGCTTCGGTGTAGTTTTCCATTAAATCACTTTCCACACTAGCCATCTTTGCTGAACAAAACATCAGCAATGAAGAAAAAGAATATCCTTTTTTGGCTCTGTATACTCCCTCTTTCTATGTTTGCGCAACAGCGCTGGACATTGGAAGAATGTATCGCCTATGGCTTAAAAAACAATAGAAGTACACAAGTTTACATTAATGAAAAGAAAATTGCCGACGCAGCGGCAAAAGAAGCATTGGCTGCGCACCTGCCCACAGTTAGCTTAACCGGAACTATAGATGATAACCTTAAGGTGCAGGAAACCATTATACCGGCAGGGGTTTTCGGCCCAACAGATACCAAGGTAGCCTTTACCAAACAGTTCAGCTCCAATCTTACCGCACAGTTGGATCAAACCCTTTTCGATTTTTCGCTGATCAAGGGACTAAAGGCAAATGCCTATAACAAACAGGTTGCAGATCTTAACATAATCAAAAACAATGAGACTATTATCTTCAATATCAGCACCGCTTATTATCAGATATTCGTTTATCAGGAGCAACTAAATTTTCTGAAAACAAATAAGGAAAATTATGGCAAACAGATGGAAGTGAGTAGCCTACAGGTAAAAAAAGGTGTACTGCTCCAAAAGGATTTGGACAAGATTGCCGTTGACTACAATAATGCAGTATCACAATCTGTACTAGCAGAAAGTAACCTTAGTCTTTCCCAGAACCAGCTCAAGTTTGAAATGGGTTTCCCCTTTGAAGATCCGCTTGAGGTAGAGCCGGCCAGTAAATTGCCCGCACCCGCACTTCCAGCAATGAATAAAATTGCAGTAGGAGAACTTACCGATTACAAAATAGCGCAGGCAGATGCCAAACTATTGGAGATTGATGAAAAAAGGATTAAAGCGGGCATTTACCCAAAACTTACCGCTTATGCCAGATATGGTGGCGTTGGCTTTGGCGATCAGCTCAACCAATCGTTTTCTTCGATAACCGATTTTTCGGTTATTGGGCTTAAACTTAATTTTCCAATTCTTGATTTCTTTAAAAGAAATGCACAGTACAATCAGGCCAGATATAAGCGCATAAATGCACAAGAAAACCTGAAGATAGATGAAAGTAAATATCAGCTGGAATACCAGAATTCGCGTACCAAGGTAACCAAGGAATACACCAATATCGACATTAATAAAAGAAACATCTCCCTTGCACAATCGGTATTTGATGTAACCAACCTACAGTACCAAAAGGGTATTGTTGATCTGAACGAATGGCTTAAGGCACAACAATCACTCAAAGAAGCGCAGAACAATTACCTGGATTCGCTATACAACTACCTGTTGGCAAAACTAGAGCTGGAAAAAGCTTCAGGAACCTTAAAGACATCTTATGCTACCCAAAAATAGAACAGTAATGAAACCAAAACACATTTTAATAACGCTTGCGATCCTGCTGATCGGCATAGTTATTTATCAGCTCGCTGCCAATAAAAAAGAAATCAATAACAAAAAGGACAAGATGGCCACTGGCCCAGTAAGCATACCTGTAAAAGTGGCCAATGCTACAGAGCAGGAGTTAGAAATTAGCATCACCAAAACGGGTACACTTACACCATTTAAAGAGGTAAAGGTACTTTCGCTAACTGCGGGTACCATTCAATCCTTGCGTTTTCACCTTGGAGACCAAGTTGCCCAAGAACAGGTTCTTGCCGTAACCGACGATCGCTTGCTTAGACTTGAAGTTCAAAAAACCACTTCGGCAGCTGCCAAGTTAAAGAATGATGTAGATACCTATACCGAGCTTTTGAGTGGTAAGGCTGCTACACAGGAAAAGGTAAACGAGCTTAAACAAGATTATCTGGATGCAAGAAATCTGGCAGACCAGGCACACAAAAATCTTTCTGATGCGGTGATCAAAGCCCCAATTGCTGGAACCATCTCACTTAAATCTGTAGAGCAGGGACTTTATGTGGCCGCAGGTACAGAGATTGCGACAATCATTAACCTTTCTCAGGTAAAAGTAATGGTAAATCTTACCGAAAGTGAAGTGTATAAAATCAATAAAGGGCAAAAGGTAAAGATTACTACAGATGTTTATCCAGACAAGACATTTGAAGGAACGATTAGTTTCATCAGCCCTCAAGCAGATGAAACCAATAATTACCCGGTAGAACTGATGGTGGCAAATGCAAGTGGTGCTGTGCTTAGGTCGGGTACTTTTGTTTATGCAGATTTCTCCAGAAAAACCACCCAAAAAATTCTGCTTATCCCTAGGGAAGCACTTACCGAAGGCGCGAAAAATGCATCAGTATATATTGTTGCTGGCGGAAAGGTAAGCTTAAGGCAAATTCAGACAGGAAGTGAAATGGGCAACATGATCCAGGTTATTTCTGGTTTAAAACCAGGAGAAGTTGTGGTAACCTCTGGGCAGATCAATCTGAAAGAAGGAAGTAAAGTAAGCATATCAAAATAAAAAACGGCACATGTCAATCTCAGAAATTGCCGTAAAACGGCCACTATTAATCATCGTTATTTTTACCGTGCTCATTTTGTTCGGTATCATGAGCTACTTTAAGCTCAACTACAATTTGCTCCCAAAAATTGAGGTGGCTACGGTTTCGGTAAGTACAATCTATCCTGGAGCTTCGGCAGCAGAGGTGGAAACTGCAGTTACCAAAAAACTGGAAGATGCATTTTCTTCGGTAGAGGGATTGGACAAAATCGGGTCTACTTCGCAAGAGGGAATCTCACAGATCTCGGTTTCGCTAAAAAGCGGAACAGATCTAGATCAAGCAGAACGAGCGATACAGCGAAAAGCAGATCAGATACAGAACGAACTGCCCGATAATGCCGAACGCCCATTGGTTAACAAAGTTAACCTGGAAGAAGCACCTGTGGTTAGGGCCGGTGTAACTTCTAACATGGCGCCGAAAACATTATATGACATGGTAGATAAGCAGCTGCTGCCCATCTTACAGAACGTTGCCGGAGTTGGCCAGGTAAATATTGTTGGTGGAGACGAAAGGCAGATCCAAGTCAATATAGATCAGGACAAGCTGAAATCTTACAGGCTTGGCATTGATGAAGTTACACAGGCAGTAAGTAATGCCAATCAGTCATTTCCTGCCGGAAAAATTGAGACACGTGAACAGCAACTTTCCATCCAATATGACGCCAATGTTACTTCAATTGAACAGTTACGGGAACTTATCATCAGGCAGCGCCCCAAAGAAGGCAGCATTTATTTAAAAGATGTGGCCGAGGTGGTAGATGCTACGGCGAAAACTACAGCAATCAACCACATCAATGGTATTCCCGCCATCGGTATCCAGATCATTAAACAATCTGATGCCAATGCGGTAAACGTGAGTAAAGGCGTAAGGGAAAGCTTTGCCGCAATTGAGAAACAATATGCAGGTAGCGCACTTAAATTTACCATTTCTACAGATCAATCTACTTATACGCTTGAATCGGCAGATGCGGTAATCTTTGATATGGGCTTAGCAGTGGTGATTGTGGCCATAGTGATGCTTGCCTTTTTGCACAGTTTTCGCAGTGCGATGTTTATCATGGTGGCATTGCCGTCCTCTATCATCCCTACTTTTATTGCGATGTATTTTCTGGGTTTTTCGCTCAACCTCATGTCGCTGATGGCTTTATCATTGGTTGTCGGTATTTTGGTTGATGATTCGATTGTAGTACTTGAGAATATTTACAGGCACCTTGAAATGGGGTCCGATAAACGTAAAGCGGCACTCGACGGGCGTAGTGAGATTGGTTTTACAGCCCTTGCGATCACCCTTGTAGATGTGGTGGTTTTCCTTCCTTTGGCATTTGCTGGCGGAATGATTGGATCAATATTGAGTGAATTCTCGTTAGTGGTGGTTATCTCTACATTGATGAGCCTTTTTGTTTCCTTTACTGTAACCCCAATGCTCGCCAGTAGGTTCGGAAAAATAGAGGAACTTAATCCCAAAAAACTTTGGGGAAGATTAAATATCGGCTTTGAGAAATTAATAGATAACCTGAAAGATGGCTATGCAGGTATGCTTGAAAAGGTATTGCGCAAAAAAAGATGGTTATTGTCTGGCGTAATCTTACTGATAGTTGGCTCGTTGATGTTGGTGATAAATGGGTTTATTGGTGCCGCGTTTATCCCTTCGGGAGATCAGGGTGAACTGATTTTGAAAATGGAATTGGCCACATCATCAAGCATTTATCAAACCAATATGACCGTGCAGGAAGCGGAAAAGATAATCATGGCAAAACCAGAGGTAGAGCGTGTTTTCTCTAGTATTGGTTTTGTAACGGGAGGTGTAGCGGGAGCTGGCAACAATGCCAACCTTGCCGAACTCACCGTAACATTGAAAGGAAGAAAGGACAGAGACATCAGTTCTGAAGAATTTGCCGTAAAGATTGAAGGCGAACTTTCGGCTGCTATTCCAGGCATCAAGGTTACCGCATCGCCTACCTCTATTTCTGGAGGTGGAGCACAAATCCCGATACAGATTGCCATTAAAGGAACGGACTTGGCATCGGTAAGGAAAGTTGCCGATCAGTATAAGGCTTTGGTGGCCACTGTTCCAGGAACGCAGTTCGTAGAACTTTCTGTTAAAAATCAAAAACAGCAGATAGAGGTAAAGTTAAACCGTGAAAAAATGACCGCCTTGGGATTGAATGCCACACAGGTTGGAGGTGCCTTGCAAAATGCCTTTAGCGGAAATGACCAAGGCAAGTTCAAGCAGAGTGGTAACGAATATGATATCCTGATTGGGCTAGATCAATATAGTCGCTCGGATATCAATAATGTAAAAAACCTCTCTTTTACCAACAGCAATGGGCAGAGCTTTGTGCTGAGCCAGTTTGCTGCTGTACAAAGTGGGATGGGCGAGAGTGTGCTTCAACGTAGCGATAGGTTGAGTTCGATCACGGTCAATTCAAACGTAACCGGTCGTCCGGTTGGTACCGTGGCAGCTGATATTCAAGAAAAGGCTAAAGGCCTAAATATCCCACAGGGTATTACTGTTGAATATCTTGGTGATGTAAAAAACCAGGGGGATGCATTTGGTAGTCTTGGGACAGCACTGGTAATCGCCATTTTATTGGTTTATTTGGTAATGGTGGCACTGTACGAAAGTATGATCTATCCATTTGTGGTGCTCTTCTCTATACCCGTAGCATTAATCGGTGCATTGTTGGCATTGGCATTGTCTCTCGAAACTTTGAATATTTTCTCCATTATTGGTATGGTGATGTTGTTGGGATTAGTCTCTAAAAATGCCATTCTGATTGTCGACTTTACCAATCACCTCAAGGGCGAAGGCCGTTCAGTAAAAGACGCTTTGATAGAAGCAGGTAAGGAAAGGCTCCGTCCAATTTTGATGACCACACTTGCCATGATATTGGGTATGTTGCCTATTGCAATGGCCAGTGGCCCGGGTGCAGAAATTAAAAACGGGATGGCTTGGGTAATTATTGGTGGGTTAACCAGCTCTATGGTGCTAACACTTTTTGTGGTGCCGGCGATGTATTTAATCATCGAAAATATGAAACTGAAATTCAGTAAAAAAGCAAATGATAAACCTGCTCTATTGGCAGCACAACATTAAATCAATATATTATCAAATCACAAATGAGAGCAATCTATTTTTTAATCCTAATGATGTGTGCCACATTAAGCGTAAAAGCACAGGAAACCACACAAAGCAACACTATAGATTCTATTAAAGAAGCCAGAATTGATGAAGCGGCGTTGCTGTATCCACAAATCCGCCAGTTTACCATCACCCATCAAATGGGAATGCCAGCAAACATTAATGCAAAATTTAGAGGGGAGGGTTTGTTTAAGGGTAAATTACAATCTGCACGTACAAACATTAACTTAAATATTCCCTTACTTGAGCTTAAGAACAGCGGTGTTGTGGGCAGCATTGGTGTAATACATCAGTTTTATGGCCTAACTGATGTGGTAAATCAGCGTCCAGGCTATGTTGTTAACGATTCTAACAGCTATATTCCAATGTTATCTTTAGGGATGACCTACAGCCGTCGTGATACCATATTTGGCCGTTCTGTAAATTTTACGGCTTCCGTTAAAGCATTGGTAGATCCTGCTTTTAATAGGCGTCAGTTCAGTTTCACGGGCTTAATTACTGTTCCGTTAATCCAAAAGCAATACACACGGTTATCACTTGGTGCGGTGATTAGTATCGATCCTTCTTCTCCGGTTCCAGGTTTCCTGTTTGTAAATTATTTTCATAAGTTCAAGGCGTTGGATCTTGATTTGATGGCGGATTTGCCTTTTAGAATTGCGCTGAGAAAACCATTGAAAAAAGCATCAATTACAGCCTTTGGCGAACTTGGTGGAAGCAACTCCTTTTTCGAATTTAATGCAAATAACAGTTTTCCACAAGACCTTACCTTTTCTACCTTTGAAATCAAATCTGGATTACTTTTTGAATATAGGATGACCAAGAAAGTGGTATTTAGTTTAAGTGGTGGGGCACTTACCACTGCAACATCTAGGATTATTGAAAAAGGAGAGAAACCTAAAAATTACCTGATCAATAATAAGGTTGGTACTGTTCCATTTGCGCAGGTAGGCATTTCTATTTTGCCATTCTGGAGGCCATTTAAGAAATAGTTAAAATACATCTGAATACGCTTTAGCACTAATTAAGCTAAAGCAATGGGTAAGATCAATTCAAATGTGAACTGTATAAACCAGAGTACGTTGACCTCTCTCACCGGAAATAAATTTGCTGTAAAGTTTTGCTTGTCTGCATTTTAGTTAATTGGTGGAAAGGGGTCAAATGAATTGGTCCGTGCATTACTACCTTTTTCACCCAGCTAGGCAGTAGAAGCTTTCCCTGGTTTTTTCAGTGTTTCCCAGTTTGCTAAATCTGTAATTCCCGAAAAATCTATAATTGCAGCTATTCTAAATTTCCTTCCATAGGAATTTTGGAATGAACAAGAAAATATACTATTTTTCGCTGTCAAACCGGTAGGTAATGCCAGATGCCCGCCTGCAAAGATACCGATCACTACGATTTTTTGGATTAATGTTATAGGCCGATGCCTGATTAACCAGAAAATCAAGTGCACACCTAGTATCTTCGATTGCAGCTGGCGCAACAGCCTTTGTCGCTAATCTGTATTCAATATTTTGTACGCCAAAATTCTTATCAAAAAACATGGCAAAATCCGTTTCATGTTCCTTTTTACCGTGACCCCAGCCACCGCCATGAATAAAAATTACCAGAGGGTGATTATCTTTCTTTTGCTTAGGAAAATATAGATCATGGCGTCTTCCCAATTATCAATTCGTTTGTAAAAAGATTTTCTATAACAGAATAGTCATCAGGTACAGTCAGTTGGCCTTTTGAAACGAGTGAAAAGACCAGAGAGATTATCAGAAATAATATAAGTTTTACTTTCATATACCTGAGTTTAGAATTGCAATAATAAATATTTAATTGCCGTTTTTAACTAGATCACCCTACATCCTTTTCCCAGCTAGAGGGATTTGCTCACGGATTTTAGATTTGCGCTGTCTTAGACTTTTCCAAACGCTCCACGCCATGGAAGATTTCTGTTCGCTTTAAATGATATGTATCCGTAAGCAGCCAGAATCAGCCCCATAAAAATAAAACCAATGGTACCATAAAATCCCGGCCAGGCCGAATGTTTAAATACCATTTCACCGAACAGCGTAAACAATACTGAGGTTGCTTGCAGGGCTTCTACTGTAAGCAGGGTAAAATAATCTTTCCCAGCAAGCTGCATAGCCTTAAAAAAAAGTACGCTGCCTATCACTCCGGCAAGCAGGACGGCTAAAAATGATGTTTCGAGCTGTGTGGTAGTCGGCATTCCAGAGCTACAAAAACCATAAACGGATAGCACTAAAAGAATCGGGATACTTCCGATGGACATGCCTAATACACGCTGCATTGGATCCAATACAATTTCGGCTTTTTCAAGCTTAAGCAACATTTTTCGATTACCCAACGGCCATAGAAACGCAGCGACTACCGCCATTGCTGCACTCGCTAAAGCGAGACCGACATTTTCAATATTTTTAATTCGGTCAAGCTGCATCAGCGCCAGGCTCAAAACTAGAGCAAGGGACAGGATAACAGCTTTTTTCGAGACCTGGGCCCTGTGATCATCATATATCAACGGAGCGAGGATAATTCCAGCCAAAACCGTGGTCATAAATGCTGCAGTAACCAGCCACCCCGGCGCTATCGAGACACCATAAGAAAGAAGTGCGTAGTAAATACCGAAACCCAGGCAGCCCCAAATGATGAAAGTCAACGGAATTTTTTTTATCACAATCATCAGAGATTTTAAACCCCCTCTAAACGTCACGATTATAAACAGTACAGGTAAGGCCAACAGGTAACGCAAGGCAGCAGTCCAGGCCCAGCTTGCCCCATTAAAGGCATTAAGCGAATTTACAATCATACCAGCAGATAAGAATGCGCTACTTAAAAGAGCGAGTGCCATGACGTATATGATTCTTTTTGTTGACATGCAGTTACAAATTAAAATGTAAACAAAATCCTATAATGTTTCTGCTTTAGAAAGCAGATTTGGATCTTTTTGCAAAAATCTGCATATATCTTACAACTTAAAAGCGCAACCCTGATAATCCGTCGCATTTACGGTACAGAATCCAAAATAGAATCATTCATCGTAAAAAATTCGGATTTAGGAAACAAAAATTTAATAAAGCAGGCACACAAGATAAAAATGCTGCTTCAATAGCGCATAAAAATCAATCAAAACAAACCCAACTTCAAGGAAGTAAAAAAATACTTACCAAAGCAAACTATTCTTCAAAAAATTAAAAAAAAACACAATAAAAACCAACAAAACTGTAAATATTACGGATTACAGAACTATGCATTGCATCATTATCAAATTCTGGCAAACTTTACGTTGTCGATGGACCAAATCCGGTAAATGAGGAGTGTGGATACCTGAAAATTTATGGTTGTATAAAAGATATTGATTTAAGGGCAGAGGCATATTTAATTTCGAATTAAAACAAAGGACAAAAAAACATGAAAACAAAATTAATTTTAGCGGCAGGCCTTTTGCCATTTTCGCTTTTCGCCCAAAAACCATTCTCTCTAGATGGGCAAACTAAAAGCTTAAAAACAGGTGACAAGATTTTTCTTACCTATAGGGAGGGAGGGAAAAATGTTGTAGATTCTTCAACGGTAAACAACAGTCTTTTTAAATTTCAGGGAACCTTAGCGGGACCGGTAAAGGCAACATTATTGTTAAACCGAAACCCGATGACCTATCGTCCCGGTCCAGGGGATGTGCTTGACATGGTTTCCTTCTATTTAGAGCCGAACGCCGCTAAAGTAGTTACCCAGGATTCGCTATCTAAGGCTACATTTCCAGGCTCGAGGTTAAACGCCGATATGGCCAGATTGAATGCTTCAACAGCCGCAGTCAATATGGAAATGAAAAACATCGTCAGTGATTACAATCAGCTTTCTGCAGAAGACAAAAAAAACCAACAGGAGGACATCATGAAGCTGTACGGAGAACAACAAAAAAAACTCGTAAAGATTCAAATGGATTTTGTCAATAGCAATCCCAAATCGTTTGTTAGTTTAGACTTACTGATTGGCATGACAATGGATGCCTCGTTAGCCGGAGAGATTGAGTCTAGTTTTGCTGCCTTATCTCCAGAACTTAAAGCAAGTAAGGCGGGCACGGAACTCAGCGGGATCGTTTCTACGATGAAGAATACTTCAGTTGGAATGATGGCTATGGATTTCACACAAAATGACCCAGATGGAAAACCGGTTAAGCTTTCAGATTTCAAGGGAAAATATGTTCTTTTAGATTTCTGGGCGTCATGGTGCGGACCTTGTCGTGCTGAAAACCCTAATGTGGTGAAGGCTTACAATAATTTCAAGGATAAAAATTTCACAGTACTGGGCGTATCACTTGATCAGCCTGGAAAAAGAGAAGCCTGGTTAAATGCAATCAAACAGGACGGCTTAAAGTGGACGCAGGTTTCAGACCTAAAATTCTGGAACAATGAAGCAGCTAAGCTTTATGGAATTAAGGGCATACCTGCTAATTTCTTAATTGACCCAACTGGAAAGATCGTTGCAAGAGATGTACGCGGAGATGAATTAACTAAAAAGCTTACAGAGCTTTTAAAATAGTAGTAAATAAGGCGGTGAAAAAGTACTCACCGCCTTATTTAGAGATATTGGAGAACGATTTTTTGCTCACCGCATAAGGGTTTATCACCTCGCAGTATTGATCGGCTTAAAGCCCACCGATTTAGGAAACCTTAAACTTGCCTTACTGGTCCTTTTAAACCAGTTTTTATAAACAACAAGAAAGTATCGAAGAAGTTAGCAATGCCGTCGGTCTTGTTGCTAAAATTCTTGAGGCATCAAAATCCAGGATAGTTTGATGATAATTTATTTTGCACTGATAATGTTGACAAAAATGTCCCTGTTCTAACGATGCAGGTAAGGCGTATAAAATAAATGTTCTCAAAATGAAATGATCTGATGTGCTTATTTTCCGATATAAATGTCCTTGGCTTTGTGATAACCATCTAAATGGTTTAAGGCTTCGCAATACTATCTTTATCAATCTGGATTTTCTTTCTTGCAATGTTAACAAAAGTATGCCGTGCCCAATAAAATGTAATATCTGCCCCGCCAGTTATTGCAGACAATTGTTGCATTGTTTTACTCAATACGGTGTCCATCTCATTATAAGCATTATATTTATCCGGTAATTTACCTATGTACTTTTTAAAGCAATGGCTTTGCTTCGGGAACAATCTTCATCCTTACATATGCATCGTCACCAATAAGACCAGTTGTTTTAAGGAGTTGTATTCAAACCTGTTACTTTCCGGATCGAGGCTATTAAGGTTGTAGAAAACTTCAGCGTTCATCCCAACACATATAAGCTTGGAAAAGCTCGTTTTCACAGGACCGCCCTCTTTGACAAACTGCGAGTACATTTGCCAGCCCTGGTCGATTGTCGTTTTAATATAAACAATTGCTTCTGTACTATCGGTCCTCTTGGCAGCATAACTACAAGTTACCAGCTTTAAGATCTGGCTAAAGACGGTAAGACTAAATAAAACAGCTAAAAAAAGCTATAGGAATGATTTTTTCATTTGTTGTGGTTATTGAAAGTGGTTCCAAGGTTAATTGTTCTCCGTAAAACTCCCTATAATCCCACACTTGATTAACGGTACACCTAATTATCAAAAATTTTCTTGTTTTATAGTCTTTTATCTAAAAAAATACGATTGCATATACCAATACTAAGGCACTGATTTTTCAGACAGGCCGTTACTGGGCGGAATTGATCAAGGTAAGTGAGGTAAAAACGGGAAGTGTAGAGGGATATAATTATTCTTTTAGAATCGGTTGAGACCTAAATAGGGTATGCGGTATCGCTTTTCGTTTCCGAAAGGACAAAGTAGCTTTGAACAGTTGTAATGTTTCGGATTGTTGCCAGCCTACGGTAAAATTCGTGGTAAGCCTCCATATCTCTGGTAGCGATCCTCAGGATAAAATCGAAATTTCCTGTCATTTGAAAACATTCCATTACCTCGGGAAACTTGACCACTTCCTCTTCAAAACCACGAAGGGTTTCAGCAGCATGGTCATTGAGAAGCACATGACTAAAGGCGATCAAGCTCCTGTCAATTTTTTTTCTATCCAGAATTGCTACTGTTCGCTTAATATAGCCAAGCTGTTTAAGCCTGCGTATACGCTCATGGATAGTTGCTATTGATTTAAAAATCCTATCTGAAAGCTGTTTAATAGTGAGGCTCGCATCAATCTGAAGGGCTTTAAGTAATTCCTTGTCTGTATTATCTAGCTCGTTCATTACGATATTTATAGTTAGTGGGTGTAGTGGTCTCGCGCTAATTTGGGTTACCGATGGTATGACACTTCCATACCACCGGTGAAAAGTACTACAATCCACAATTTTTATTAGTGGATTTTAATTTATTTAGCCCTGGTTTTGTATTGCTTGAGTTTGCGTTCGTAATCTTTTATATTATACTCGAAAACCCGGCCTGAAAACTTTGGATCGGTGAGTTCAACTTTTGCCAGATCTATTGCTTTTTGCTGACTCAAAGCTGCACTCGTGAAATCCCCAGAGCCGGCCTGCATAAAAGCTACCATATTGGCAATGATAGAGTTCATAGGCTTGAAATCCTTTAAATGTTCGGCTCCAAATTGGTAAAGCTCTTTTGATAGACCTTCTTGACCTGCGATGCTCACAGAAAGCGTTCCACCAATCCTTTCATCTGTTTTGGAAAGTTCTTTTGCTAGCTCCAGAGCGCTCTTGTGATCTACCTTCAACAGAGCATCAAATTTGGCATAAACTAAATTCGCTTTCATTTCAGGAGATACCTTTCCCATGCTGTCGATAACAAAAACTACCCTTTTGTAATTTTTTGCGGCCATTGCATCAGTTAGTGCCTTATAAGTTTTAGCCTGCTCCCGGTTTGCATTGGACCGTGCCCTCATCTGGCTATTGTATTTTTCCTGATTTCCTTTAACATCATAGGTTCCCGCCAATAGTGGGTCAAGAATATTTTCAAGCACTGAAGGACTGCCAATCCAAGCAATTTTTCCATTTTGAATAATGAAAGTAGTAGGGATACTATTGATACCGCCAGCCTTTAACCAGTTATTGAGCATAAACTGGTCTTTTGTATCAGCGATAATATTATACCTCATGTTTTTGCTGTTGCCCTCTACAAACTTCAGCACATTTGGCAAAGAGCTTTCATAAGGTTTATCTCCTGTTTTCTCCCAGGCGTTAGCACCTATAAAATCGACCTTACCTTTATATTTTTCTGCAAGCTCAGATATGTGGGGCATTTGCGCAATGCAAGGGCCACACCAGGTTGCCCAGAACTCCACAACATGAATACCTCTATCATCCAAGGATTTTATCGGAGTTCCCTTTATCCATTTGGAATATTTAAGCTCAGGAGCTTTATCACCAATAAAAAGCGTTACAGGCCCCTGTGCAAACACGGATGAACCAAAATTAAAAACCAGTAGTAATGAAAATGCGATTCTCGGCGCAAGTTTAACAATATTAAGTTTGTGTCTCATATTAAATCTCTTTTGTTTAAGTGGATTTTAAAGGCCTTTAACAGGCATTGCATTTTTATCGTATCCTTTTACAATAAATCCCGCGGCTTTCAATCCGGGAACGAACTTTTCTGCTTTGCCAACAATCACTATTTTTGCATTGTCAGCACTAAAATATTTTTTGCTTACTCGCAGAATATCCTCTGGGGTGACCGCATTTATCTTTTGTAAATAAGTTCTGTAAAAATCTTTTGGAAGATCATTTATCAGGATATTGCTTGCAAAGGAGGCAGATCTTGAGGTTGTTTCTAAACCAAGAGCAAAAGAACCGTTATAATAATTTTTGGTATTTTGTAACACCTGAGGATCCACCTTCTCAGATCTCATCACGTTTATTTCTCTGACCATCTCAACTACAGCACTATCTACTTTTTCATTACGAACTGAAGCGGATGCATTAAATGTTGTCTGGGTCCGTCCAGCACCTACTTTAGAATATGCTCCATAAGTAAAGGCATGTTTTTCACGAAGATTTCTGAATAGTTTTGAATCTGCTCCACCACCTAGAATTTCGTTTGCCAGAAGTACTGCATGGTAGTCAGGACTGGACAATGGAAGATCGATCAGGTTGACCAGGGTTATTTCCGATTGAACAAGATTGGGAAGATCAACTACATCTACCTCCGTCTTTGCGGGAGCACCGACAAGGGCTAGTTTTGGATAGGATAAGGTTGTACCTTTCCAGTCACCAAAAGCCTGGATCGCAAGCGCTTTTGCCTCACTGGGCTTGATGTCACCGACAATTGTCAGATAGCCTCTTGATGGAGTGATATATTTTTGATAAATCTCCTTCAGGTCTTCAATTTTAAGAGCTCCCACCGTCTTATCGGTCGCAAATTCACCCAGGGGATGGTCAAGACCATAAACAATTGCATTTACAACGCGCCCGGAGACCGCCTTTCCGTTTCTTTCAGAGGATTTCAGGTTGGTAATCATAATTGATTTTAACTTTTCAAACGCTGCCGGATCGAACGAGGGATTTCGAAGTGCGCTGGACATCAAAAGAAAGGCTTGAGGAAAAAACCTTGTCAGTGCCGATGCAGAACCTCCATAGGCACTAAGTTTTACCTCTGCCCCCATTTTTGCAACTTCTGCAGAAAACTCCTGTTTGGTCCTAGTGCTTGTTCCTTCATTGAGCATCCCTGACAATAGGTCAATTACGCCTGCTTTGTCTCCTTCGGTGATCGGTCCTGCATCTATACTATAACTCGCAGAGACCTTGGGAAGTTTATTGTCCTGAACGACCAGTACGGTAATCCCATTACTTAGCTTGTATACAACGGGATCTTTGATATTGATAACTGGTGCAGGTCCAGGTTTAGGTTTGATAGTTCTATCTAATTTCTGTGCAGTGCTCACTTGGGCTAACAATCCCGCAACTGCCATTAATATTATTTTTTTCATGTTACTTTTTTGGTAAATAATAAAGTACAACCCTGCTGTCTTTTTTAAGGTATTTTTTGGCGACATCTCTGATTTCCTCACGAGTGATTGATTTCACTAAGGATAGTTCTTCATTCAAATGGTTTGTATTTTTTTCATAAAATGTATATCCGTTGGAAAGATGTTCTGCAATGTCGATCATTTTCGAATTTTCACTTACATAACGGTTCTCAAACTGATTCATCAATTTAGTATATTCATCCTTGGTGATGAGGTCAGTTTGAAGGGATAAGACTTCAGCGTCAATATCCTTGAGCAGGTCATTTAGCTGCGTATTGTTATTTGGAATAGCGAGGATCATGTAGGCTCCATAATCTTCCATAAGATTGTTGAAAGCACCTACCTGGATTGCGCTTCGCTTTTGGTCAACAAGCTTCATATTAAGTCTTGAACTTGCTCCATCGGAAAGTATAGTACTCACCATAGCCAACACCTTGCTGTCGCGGCTTTTCATACCTGGTACTCTGTAGGCTGTGAATATCGCAGGTAACTGAATATTGGCATCGTAGGCTGTATCAATAATCTCTTTTGTCAATGGTTTGGCTTGGTAAACCTTTTTCTCTACCTCTGAACCTCTGGAAACCTCATTGAAATACTTTTGAACAAGTTGCTTAGTTTTGGATTCATCTATATCACCGGATATAGTTAGTACAGCATTATTGGGTGCATAGAACTTTTTGAAAAAGGCCTGAAATTCGCTCAATTTAGCAGCATCTAAATGTTCCATCGATCCGATTGGCTGCCACCTGTACGGGTGGCCATCAAACAGGAGGGAAAAGATTTTCTCGGAGAACTTGCCGTAAGGCTGATTATCGACGCGCATCCGCTTTTCCTCTTTTACTACCTCATTCTGGGTTTTCACACCAGCTTCATCTATTTTTGGGTGAAGCATGCGCTCACTTTCCAACCATAGGCCAAGTTCCAATTGATTGGAGGGAAAAACATCATAATAAAAAGTTCTGTCCGTGTTGGTATTGGCATTATTGTCACCTCCGTTACTGCTAACTGTTTTCATGAACTCGCCTCTTTTGAGGTTTTCACTTCCCTCAAACAAAAGATGCTCAAAAAAATGTGCGAACCCGGTTCTTTCCGGATTCTCATCTTTTGAACCAACGTGGTACATCACTGATACCGCTACTACGGGAACTGATTTATCCGCATGGAGAATGACATGAAGGCCATTATCAAGGTCAAACTCTGTAAACTTTATCTGCTGGGCATTGGTTCGGCCGAACAATGCCAGAAGAGATAAAGCGATCAAATACTTATTTTTCATTTTACTTCTTTAGTTTGTGTTATACCTCGGTATAACCGATATTATTGTGTGATTATTAGCAACTATCATATAGATTTGCTCAACTGTATTAGGACTCTAAATTTAAGCCTGGATCTATTTTATGCCCATAAATTCGCAGGCACTATTGGAAAGGACATAAACCGATCGCGAATTTTGCGTGGGTATAAGATACAGACCTGTTGTCAATGTGTGAGCTATTGTTAGTGAAGTAAGGAAGCCAGCTTTTTGTCCAGTTCCTCATCAGTTTGTCCGCCTCCGCCATAGCGACCGACGATTACTCCTGATTTGTCGATCAGAATTTTGGTTGGAAGGGAACTTATTCCATATTTTGAATTAATATCCTGTCCACCATGCCCCCTGCTGTATCCTCGGAGAATATGTTTCCAAACCCCAATTTTATCCTGTTCAACTGCTTTTTTCCATGCATTTACGTTATTATCATCATCCGAAACCCCAATGATTTCCAGACCCTTATTTTTATACATGGAATAGAGCGCTAGCATATGGGGATTACCTTTTCTGCATGGAACGCACCAGCTTGCCCAGAAATCTAAAAGCACGTACTTTGAACCTCTAAAATCCTGCAAACTTATTGGCAATCCATTTAGATCATTTGACGTAAATACACTAGCAGTACTACCGGGAGAACCGCTTTCTATTTCTTTTATTTCTCCTGCGATGCGCTGGCCTGACATGGTCTTTTTTAATTTCTCTGCAAGTGAATTATACAATCCCCTGCCCACTTCGAGTGAAAGAAAACTTATTTGGTTCCCAAGCAGATACACTGATACATAAGAATCCGGATGTGCCTTGATGAAATCAAGATCTTTAAGTCTGATTTCCTGCTGATATGGCTCAATCTGATCCTTTAGATTATCTGCAATTTTTTGTAAAGCCATAATCTGGGTTTCTGTTTTGTTTGATTTTCTGGCCTCCTGAGCGGACAGCAAAGCAGCCCCATGTTTTGAAGATAATGCCATTATCTTATCCGAGAGTTGCAACTTCTTTGATTCCAGTTCCGCAAATTCGTCCTGCGTCCTTGACCCCTTTAGTACCAATTTATTGAATTTGTTCAGCTCCAGTTCCAGATCAAGTTTGCCTGGTTCGAGAAAAAAGAATCCCATATTTGGATCACCTGACTGCATTTTAGCGCCGGGTCCTATCAGATATGCAAATTCCGGGCCGTTCAGTTTGCCAATGAACTTAAAATTCCCGTCTTCAATTTTCGCGCTGTCCTGGACAAACTTCCCACCAATAGAGGGATAGGCCAGTTTCAAAAAGCCGCTATCAAGACCTTTAATTTTTCCGCTTATTTCGAATTCTGACTGTGCATTTGCAGATAGGGATGAAATAAGAAACACTACTAATAATTTAATTTTCATCATAGATTGTTTTAAAGATTTTAAAAAAGTTAGCGACATAAAGAATTTATTTGGTCGCTATACTTTTCGTATGTATTCTTTGTTGTTAAAATTTAGTAAGTATTCTGCTTGATAACACCTTGACTAGCATAAATATCAGCCTGTGGTATCATTAGAGCATATTTTCTGGAATTAGGTTCCAGCGTATAGCTAACTAATGATGACGATGGTATAATGCCTGAATCATTGTACTGATACATTTGCCTTATTATCGTTACATCATCTGTTAAAGTTTCATTGTTATTTAACCTACGAAGATCAAACCACCTCATCGTTAAAGGAAGCTCCCTTCTACGTTCTTGAAGAATTTTGGTTACGGCGTCTAATGGAGTGGTGGCCGATAGATTTATAACATTTAATGGAAGCTTATTGTCCATTCGTCTTATCCTCAACAAATTTACTGTTTGCATGGCTTCCGGTACTTTATTCTGACGTGCCTGTGCCTCAGCCTTGGTTACGATCGTTTCTCCAACTGTTGTACCCGATTGGAGATACTGCAATCCAAATTGCACAAACATGTAAGGGGCCGGTAACCCATATAAAGCTGCTCCACCCTCTACAATATAATATTTATACCTTAAATCATTTTGTCTTGAGGCTAATGTTGCATCTGTATTGTAAATGCTCAGCAATTCGGCAGAAGGAGCTGCAAACTGATTAGCCGTCACCCTAAAAGATGTAAATTCTTTCCAATTAACTGGATCTGCTGGATCAGTTACTATACTGGGAAAGTTAAAAGGCAATGCTGAACTGAAGCTAACTTCTGTATTGAAATCGACCAATGTACTATAAGCATTTAACGATGTTGTTGCATATTGCTCTGCAAGTGGATAGTTGCCACGCATTAAATAATAACGAGCGGCGAATGCATTAACCCCTGCAAGGTTTGCACGCCATGAGGTAAATCTTCCTTTTTTTACAATAGGATCTGTAATTTTTAATGCTTCGGCAAGATCCGCTTCAATAAATGCGTAAGTTTTACCCAAAGAAACTCTTGTCAAATCTTCTTCAAAACTTGTTGTTGTTTTTATTGACAGGCCTAGCTCATTTTCAGTAGCACTCGTATATGGCAAACAATAAGTATTTGCCAATGTCCAGTATGCCACAGCACGTACAAAATGTGCTTCTGCTTTCAGCCGATCTTTATCAGCCTGCGAGCCAATAGCTTTATCTGCTTCAGTTAATACCAAGTTTGCGGTAAAAACTTTACTCCATTGGGAAGCCCAGTCTGGATTTGTGGTATTGTCCATTTTAACACGATCCCAGAGGCCGACAGTAATTGCGGATAAGTTATTGTGAAAAAAATTTCCGTTAACAGAAGTTGGACTGAAATCGTAATCATCCGTACCATAAAGGCGAACGTTTCCTGTATTTTCTACCCCCAAAGCAATATGGTTGTCAAAGAGCGCATCAAGCTGTGAGGTCGTTTTGATTAATACGCCCTGACTTTTAGATGGAGCAACGTCCAAAAAATCATCGGCATTTTTTTTACATCCAATTGAAGTAGACATCGCAACAAGAGATATACCCAATATATACTTATTTATATTTTTCATGACTTAAGTTAAAATTGTAATTTAAAACCGAGTGTATAGCGAGGTGTGGGTTTGACAGACCCTAAAGCATATTCAGGATCCTCATTATACGGATTGTTAGTTATGGTAAATAAGTTGTTTCCTTGAGCATATATTCTCAGATTGCTAAACCCAATCTTTTTAATCCATTTAAGATCAGTATTATAGGAAACACTTACTTCCTGAAGTCTTATTAAATTTGCGTTAGCCGTTAGATAATCTAGAAAAGGATATTGGTTGTTCCATACCGAATATGTGCTACTTGTTACGTTCTGCCCAGGTAGTGTAAGTATTTGATTTGGATCTCCGTTGAACACCTCTGAGAATCGGGAGTTTACTGACTTTTTATCGTTATTTATCCAAGGATAATTAAAGCCCGACCTTCTGAACACGTTCCCAAATTTTCCAGTTACGATAGCTGAAACGCTGAACCGGTAGATATCAAAGGTATTGGTTATACCAAGTGTGTAAGGTGCTATGGTAACGCCGCTATTTTGCATCCATGATCGGGCATCGCCCCCTACAAATGTACCGATGGTAAAAGGAACATTATTTGGCCCATAAAGTGAGGTCTGTCCTCCCTGTATACCAGCATACCGATAATTCCATAGGGTATTGGCATTATATCCTTCTACATATGCTCCAGAACCGCCTGATACAAGTGCGCCAGCAGACCATCCTGTTCTAAATAATTTGGTGATCTTACTATCATTGTAAGAAAAATTGAAATTTCCTCTCCAACGGACATTAGTATTAATTTGGAGTGCAGAACCAAGTTCCAGATCAATGCCTCGGTTATACATCTCAACATTGTTCAGTTTCTGAGATCCGATGCCGTTAACAATTGAAATCGCTACATCAGCAAGCAGGTCTCTTCCATTTTTTTGATATGCTTCAATTGTACCGTATAATTTTCCCTTAAATAAAGAAAAGTCAATCCCAGCATTCATGGTATATGTCTTTTCCCAACGAAGTGTTGGATTTCCATAACTCGAGATTGTTGCACCTATTGCGCCAGTCTCTGGATTTGCTGCTCCTGTGTTTATTAAAGGAAAAGGAGAGGTTGAACGGTCTTCATTCCCATTTACACCATAAGTTAGCCTCAATGCAAGTTTATCTACCCAGCTTACCTTCTTAATAAAATCCTCTCTGCCCATCTGCCACAAACCGCCTACAGACCAGAACGGACTGTAGCGAGCGGCGTTAGTTGCCGAAATAAAGTTAGCAGCATCTGTTCGGTAACTTCCAGAAAGGGTATATTTTTCTTTATAGGTATATGCTAAGTTAGCAAACACTGAGTAGTATCTCCTGGTAGCATATGAAAACGAATTAGTATATCCAAATGTATTGTTACCCCCCAACCAGCTTGGTAGCGGCCTGAATGCGCCACCTGGACCGTTAGGAAAGTTGCCCACGGATAAAGTCTCATCATTATAACCATAGGTGGTAGGATAATTAAAAGTTTCGGTAACACTGCTTCTTATCTCCGCACCTGCTACCATACTTAGAACATGATCTGTTGCAAAAGTTCGGTTAAAATCAACTTGGTTCCTGAAGTTAAAACCTCTGAATTTATCTCTGCTCTGGTCTAAGAGTGAGCCCTGAGGAAGATTCGGGGTAACAATTCCAGCAAGTGTCCTGTTCCATGTTACTGAATTGTTGTAAGCGCTTCTTGCGGTAAATGAATCTACATCACTTAAATTCCTGGTAAATGTATTGTTGTTCTCGTATTGAATTCTACTTGAAACGGTTAAACCAGGGATAATTTTACCCGTCAGGCCTGCCTGCAGACGAAAATTTATACTTTCATTAGTGAAATTTCTACTTTCAAGCTCACGCAAAGGATTGTAATTAAAGTCATAGGGAAACTTGTTGCCAAACTGAGCTGCAAAAAGTGCAAGCGAAGGCTGATAATAGCCATAGTTAAAATTTTGAACGCGTGAACCATCTTCGTTGAGCAGCATGTCATAAGGTGACCAACTTTTAACATCGCTAAGTGTAAATCCATTATTTTTGGCAAGCTTATATTGTCCCATAAGGTTAATATCAAAATCAAGCCACTTGTAAATACTGGTTGCCCCACGATAATTAAGCATCGTTCTTTTGTCTCCAGTGCCCTTAAACGCCGTGCTGTTTGTTTCAAATAGCGCTGACAAAGCATTTGTCATTCTCGTTGTAGAACCTGTTATATTTAAATTTACCTGATTACTAATGGGATTATCCAGAATATTATCACGAATTTGTTGACTGTTATCCAAACTGGCCAATCTTGCCAATTGAGCATCAGCTTGCGTCTGGTTAATTCTACCTAATCTCACTTCATTTAAATATGCTGTACCTAATGTATTGGGCCGGATGAGTTGATCAAGTGTTCCACTGTTATAGATTGAACCCCATCTATTAAAAGCATACTTTTCAAATTGAATTGTTTCTGCAGAAGAGGCCAAATTCCTTGCATAATTCAAATCTATCTTGCTCCCAATGCGGGTAAATGTGTTTATTTCAGCCGTAAAAGGGACGCCTTTTTTACCCGTTTTAGTGGTAATCACAATCACACCATTTGAGGCTCTAGACCCCCATATCGAGGCAGCAGCGGCATCTTTCAGTATGTTTACGCTTTCTATATTATTGGGATTAATATCATTTATAGACGTATTCTCCAAAGGAAATCCGTCTACTACAATTAGTGGGTTTGACTGATTTACTTCAACGCCATTTGTAGTTATGTTCGTTAAGGTAGACATTCCCCGTATTCTGAATGTGGTGTTACCATTGGCATCAACTGTAGAAACTAAGCCCGCAGTTGTTCCTATCAAACGTTGTGCAAGACTTGTAGCAGGTTTATCAAGTTGCTCCATATCAATAACTTTAAAAGATCCTGTAGCTCGTTCTTTAGGTAAACTTTGATATCCTGTACTGACAACATTTACGCCTTCAAGCTGTGCAGTTGCGACCTCCAGGCTGATGATCATCCGGTCATTCGATTCTCCAACCATAACTATCTTATCGATATAACCGATGTAGGAACAAATCAGAATGTCCCCATTGCTTACTCCGCTCAAAATAAACTGTCCGTTTGAATCAGTAACTACAGTGGATTTGGTTCCCTTGACCCTGACGGACACACCAGGTAAACCATTTCCTTTTTCATCGAGAACGGTCCCTCGAATATCCATCGTTGCATGTTGTCCGCCTAACTGTATTCTTGAAGGTGAATTATTTCTTTTTATGGCGATTACTCTGTCGATAATCTGGAATGTCAGCTCCTGGCTTTTGAAAAGGCTATTCAATGCCTGTTCCAGTTCCATATTTTGAATGTTTACATTGAGTTTTACATTTTTGTCGATCAATCGGGAGCCATAAACGAAATCATATCCGGTCTGTGTACGGATCTTTTCTATGAGTGCGAGCATGGAAATGTTCTTTTCCTTAATTGAAACTTTTTGCGCGTATCCAGCGGCAGAAACCTGCATCAGACTGGAAATCATAATAATTATGATCAATTTCATAATTAATAAAATATTAGGAGGTATCCACAGGCGTGAAATACCTTGGTTAAAAGTATAGATTTTCATACTTTTGATTGGTTTGAGTTGATACTGATTTTGGTTAATTGGAAATTTTTTCCTAACTGAATTTTTTCAGCTTGTGGAAAGGTTTGCTCAAACTTAGTAAGGGGGGGGTGTTAGTAGCACTTCCCTTTTTGATTGTAAGTAAACCTGTTTAGAGGGTCATTCCCTGTAGTGGTGAAGATTTTCCATGTTGTTTAGTTTGTTTATTGGTTGATAAATAGTTTATTTTTAACTTGTTGGTGACGTTTCTTAATGTGAAGATTCCCTTATCTCCACGACAGTTCCGTTAAGTTTAAAGCTGACATTGGTGGTCATTCCAATTCCGTTCAGCATTGTCATCAAACTTTTGTTTCTTGAAAGGTGCCCGTTTAGCGGGATTTTTTTAAGTTCTTCGTTACTAAATGTAAAAGAGATGTTGTACCAGCGGGAAACTTTTCTCATAACACTTTCAAGGTCCTCGTTATTGAAGTAGAAATCATTATCTACCCATGCAGTTTCGCTCCGAAGGTCAGCGTGCTGGACTACAATTCGACCATTTTGTTCAAGAGCAAGCTCACCCGGTTTTAGCACTTTACTGTCATTAATTTTCACTGCACCTTCCAGTAGCGTAGTACGAACCGCATTTTCATTGGGATAGGCATTAATATTGAATTTGGTTCCCAGCACCTTTACTTGCTGAGTTGCGCTTACTACAATAAATGGATGTGATTTGTCCTTACTGACCTCAAAGTAACCTTCACCGGTTAAATAAACACGCCTTACGCCCTGTCCTGCAAAATTAGTTGGAAATTTTACTGAAGATGAAGAATTAAGCATCACTTTTGTACCATCTGAAAGTATGACCTGGGAATGTTCTCCATTGCTGGTTGCAAGGGTATTAAATTCAGAGGTTTGGTTCTTTGGATCCAACTGTTGATAATCGATAACGCCATCAGCAGTCTTAATTACTTTTGCACCATTGAGTGTGACAATATTTCCAGCAGATGTCCTGTTGATATAAATCTTTCGCCCGTCGGATAATGTTAGTGTGGCACCCAATTTACCTGGAGCAACATCACCTACTTCAGATTTGTATGTCGAAGAATATCTATAAATTAGAAACGAAAAGCAAATTAATAAAGTAGCTGCTGCAGAATACCAAGTTAATCGTAGCTTGTTAATACGTTTTATACGGATTAATTTCATAATTGACTTCTCATTATTATCAATTGCTTCCCTATCCTGCACGTCAAGAACTATGGAAGATTCCTGGTCTAAATGGGAACTGACCATCTTTACCATCTCCCGGTCCCCAGCCTCTTCAAGAAAATAATCAAACAACTTCTCTGACTCCTCTCTGGAGCAGGATTGCGAGTTCAGCTTATCAATTAAAGATTTATAGTCATCCATGGGTTTGGCTTATATATGGGTATTCGAATGAAAAAAGGAATCTCTCTGCTCAGATATTTATTTTTTTTAAATATTTATGATTTTACTGTTTTTGATCCTTCATATGCTGTTTATGAATTTAGAACCATTGCTGAAAATTTCGCAAATGAGTTCATATTTACGACCGAGGATGCAGAGAGTTAAAAGCCTTGAAACCCCTTTAACAAAAAAAACTTGAATTATGTATTGTTCTGATTGGATGTAAGCATAAATTTGAGTGGGCATTCTAACCAATAAATATGAATAGGTGCAGTCGACAATTCGTAACAAATCCAGATGGCTAATAACTCTACGCGGCGTTCATTCTTGTTTTTAACTAGTGATCAACTAGATCCCACTCTTTGTCAATAGAAATGATTTTCACTTGACACGTTAAAAACACACGACCGTACAGGGCCACTATCGATAGAAAAATAAATTTATCTATCCCGACATCGACTCTTAGCGCTAAACTACTCTTTGAATTAGAAAGTTCTACTGCTAGCTAACAAAAATCGCGGTAAGCTGAATTTATTTTAGAATTGTATCCAGTTGAGCAAATTGAGATTTTTTTCTTGGCAGTTGACAGGCTACATTCTTAGATATGACAACTCCCAATTGTAGTTTAATTTCTTCTATCATTCCATACATCAGATGTGGACTATAAACCAGATAGCTTGTACCTTAAATTTTACCCACATACATTGACCTTCTAGAGCTGAAATTTAGAAAGGATAAAAAATTTTAATCAGAAGTATTTTATTTAAACAGTGTCACAGTTACTATCATCAAGAATACCTCAGGATGATTTTTCGATAAATCATCTCTTAAAAATTTAAGTGCCTTGGCCATATGGTCCTTAACGGTACTTAATGAAATCCCCAATTCATTTGCAACCGATTCATAGCTATTGCCTTCGATTTTTATCCTAGTGAATATTTTCAACCTTTTTGGGGGCAATTTGGCTATTGAGGCGTTTATGCTTTCATTTGTTTCATTGAATTCTATATATTCTTCAAGGTGATTATAAAGTTCAGTAGCCTTCTTGATTAAGCGTTCTCGAAGAGCGTCCTCTCTAACCGCCTTTCTATAAAAGTCAATCGCAACACTTTTAGCAATACGTAAAAGAATAGATTGAAAAGGAATATTTGATTTCAGTGATTCTCGTTTCCTCCAAATGGTTAAAAAAGTTTCCTGATGTAGCTCCTTTACAATCTCTCGATCATGTACCAAGGACTTTAAGCGCCTGAAAACTGTTTCACTGTGGATAAGATATAGAGTATTGAAAGCTTTTTCATCACTTTTGAGTAATCGCTCTAGTAGAATGTTTTCCGAAGACGAAAGCTCTTTTACCGCCATGTTGAATTATCACTGAAAATATATAGTTCAAATGAATTTATAAGTTTTTGCATGCAATATTTTGTTAACTTTTTGACTGAGCTAAAAAAATCTCTGGCACGAAAAAAACTAAGTTTCAAGGCCTGAAAACGAACTCTCTATTTTTCTTTAGGCGCAAGCATTTAAAAAATTAAAGTTACCACAAAGTTTATAATATTTTCTACTCAGATAGAATTATTAGAAAAAAACCGGATGGTATCAAAGAAATGTAAAAGTGAAACACTGCCTCCATTCTTTTTGCATGTGCATTTTGATTATATACTGTATGATTTCTTGTAGGCAAATCAAGGTGGCTGTAGATATTGAAGTATTGACTACATTTATTTATTGCAGCAATCTCCAGGGCATCAACCCCAAAAATCGAAACCGCAGGTACCTGCTCCTATGTCCGATCGGTTTTTAATAATTTCTATAGTTCTTTTCATAATTTATAGCTGAAGGAATCTATTGTTTCCTAATTTCAAGTGATGCATGGAATTGTTCCTTATCTATGATAAGGGGCGGTGCCAACCATATCTTATTGCCTTGTGACGAAAATAAACTCGGCTACGACTGGGGCGCATTTACAAGCATTGCGCTTGAAAGAGACTATGATTCAAAAAGGGAAATTGAAGATTTTAAGAAATCCCTGAAATAACCGAATGTTATTATATTACCAGCTGCTATACACTTTATTTAAAAATAATTTCAAAAGATCATGCGCATATGGGAGAAGTGCTTTAAGAAAAAATAGATAGCATTTCCGGAATTGACAAAACTGGTTCGATCATCGAAATGGGATGTGCCTTCAGAAGAAATGTGATCTTATAGGTCTTTTTGCTGTTCTAATCAGTCCATATAGTTTCTCATTAAGATACTCAGACTAAGATGAACCCAAATATAGGTCAGCAAGGATTTTATTAATGTTCAGATACTAAAGTCCTACACTGCAAATGCATATATAGCTATTGAAGCTAAATTTAATTCTGCCAACAGGCTGCAAAAAATTCATTACATAAGTTCCCAGCAAATTGTAGAGAAATACTGACAGCAAAAGATTGATGGTTTTTTTTTCTATTTTAGCAGAACAAAACCATGGCAACATACACTCAATTAACTGACGATGAACTTATTGAAGCCATAAAACAGAATGAAGGTGCATTTGATGAGATATATGAGCGATACTGGGCAATACTTTACAGATCCGCTTATAATGTGCTTAGGGATCAGGAAAGCTGCAATGACATTATCCAAGAGGTATTTATCTGGTTCTGGGACCACCGAGAACATCTAAAAGTTAACTCTCTTAAAGGTTATCTTATATCTGCAGTTAAGTATAAAGTTGCTAATTACATACGAAGAGGTGTAGTAAGAGATAATTATCAAGCCAAAGTTATCAAAGATCAATTAGATCAGACTTTTCCAGATGAACTTCTTGAGTTAAAACAACTTAAGGAGACGATTGACAAATTTGTGTTTGAATTACCAGAACGCTGTCAGGAAATATTCAATTTAAGCAGGAATGAACATTTGTCAAATAAAGAAATTTCCAACAAACTCGGTATAAGCGAAAAGACGGTTGAGAACCAGATAAACCGGGCTTTGAAACCTTTACGGATTAAACTTGGCCGCTTCTCTGCGCTAATCAGCCTGATATAAATTTTATTTATTTATTTTTTCAATAGTCATGGGTGCTAAGGCGATCTGAGGTGCCTTACACTTATACAATATGGAAATGAAAGCTAATGAACTTAAGGAGCTGGCTCATAAAATTACCTATGGAAAGGCTAGTGATCAAGAGATTATGGCCTTTAACAGGTGGTACGATGCCAGGCAGTACGGACAAAGCGAATGGAATACATCCGAGCTGGGTTCTCAAGCGGAGGTTCATGATCTTATCAAATCAAAAATTGACACTCATATTTCCCCCTCCAAACGCAGTTTTATCTGGCAGAGGCTGATTTATGTTGCCGCCTCGGTCACTTTGGTTTTAATCCTTGGGCTGTTATTTTATATTTATAAAGGTGACGATCGTGAAAAAATTGTTGCCTTTAATGGAAAGTCTACCTTGACGCTGCCTAACGGTAAGAAAATTCCAATTAGCGGAACCCACGGCAGCTTGATTATTGACCCTAGTAGATTTAGCTATCAAGACGGCTCCCTCTTGACTGACAAAGAAAATCTTGAAGAAAAAACAAGTGATATCCAGTTAGAAGTAACGACGCAACGTGGTACAAGACAGCAGATTCGTTTACCTGATGGCACAAATGTTTGGCTTAATGCGAATAGTAAACTTAAATTTCCAGCTGAATTCAGCAAAACAGTGCGAAGTGTTACCTTAACTGGCGAAGGGTATTTTGAGGTAGCCAAAGATCCAGCCAAGCCTTTCACGGTACGATCAAGGCAGCAGGATGTAGAGGTTCTTGGTACGCAGTTCAACATATCTGCTTATGATGATGAAAAAAGCGTCAAAACTACTCTAATAGAGGGATCTGTAAAACTTTCGGATGGTAAAGCGAGTAAAAAGCTTATACCAGGGAACCAAGCGGTGAATATCGCAGGCCAAATAATTATCAGTAATATCGATGTGAATGTTGCTGTAGCTTGGAAAAACAAAATGTTTCTCTTTCACAATGAAGATATTAAAACCATCATGAGAATGATTGAAAGGTGGTATGATGTACAGGTAGTTTACATCGGACAGCCTACTCTAGAGACGTTTAGTGGAGGAGTATCACAATTTGAAAATCTTAGCCAAGTACTTAATTCTTTGGAATCTACAGGAAAAGTGAATTTTAAAGTAAAAGGAAAAGTTATTCAGGTTACTATGGCTAACTAAATTAGATATAAACCTTAAAACCGAAAATATGGACATTTAACAAAAGATAAAAAAAACCAGGACTTAGAAAAATCCTGGTCATTATGGCCGCGTCAATTATTCAACTAACCAGCAGAATGCCTACGCTTCGAAACTGAAAGCATCTGCAAAGAACCAAACTCAAATGTATAAAATTTACACCAGAAAACTCGGTGTACAGAATCCTGTATTCCGTAAATTTTTACTTACTATGCGATTAACCACCGTACTGTTGCTAGCATCTCTGCTTCAGGTAAGTGCGACTGGATTTGCCCAGCAAATCAGTTTATCGAAGTCATCTGCTTCTTTGACCTCGGTTTTGGATGACATTTCCAAACAGAGCAAATACATTTTCCTCTATTCAGACAATGATATGAAAAAGTCGTTGCCAGCGGATATTCGTGTCAAAAACAAAAAAATTGAAGAGGTATTGCCTATACTTTTTGAGAACCAACCTTTTGAGTATACTATAAATTCAAATACGATAACGATCAGATTGAAGAAAAAGGATTCAATAATCGACCGCATATTGAATTTTTTAACGGAAACCGTCATCACAGGAAAAGTCCTCGATCAGGATGGCCAACCGCTTAGCGGGGTTACCATTAAAATTAAAAGTACCAATCAAAGTGTTAGCTCGAATAATCTAGGTGCCTTCGAACTTGTCGTACCTGATGAAAACTCTATTCTGATCTTTTCATATGTTGGCCATAAATCTCAGGAACTTCGTGCTAAAAAAGGAATGGTTGTCACCTTGGTTGCTGGCGTAAATAACCTGGATGACTTCGTGGTGATCGGTTATGGTAGTTCACAGCGAAAAGATCTTACAGGCTCTGTTTCTTCCATTAAAACAGGAGAAATCAAAGATGTTCCATTTATGAGCGTGGATGAAGTGCTGGCAGGAAAAGCCTCAGGTGTACAAGTCATTAAAGCTGATGGCTCCCCGGGCGGTGCTGTACGGATCAGAATCCGCGGTGGAGCTTCATTGTTAGGAACCAATGACCCATTATATGTTATTGATGGAATACCAGTAGTTGTAAGTAATGATTTCGTGAACTCACAATCCGATATCGTAAATCCGATCGATGCTGCAAGCGGTACAGAGCAATTCAACAGTAGTGTATCCGGTGCTTTCAGCCGTGGTCTGAATAATCTTGCCGGTTTAAACATATCAGATATTGAAACGATTGACATATTAAAAGACGCTTCTGCCACCGCAATCTATGGATCCAAAGCTGCAAATGGGGTGGTAATCATCACAACAAAAAAAGGAAAACAAAACACGTCCCCTCAATTAAGTGCTAATCTTTATTATGGAATCAATACGCCTATTTCTGAAAAAGTGCTTAATGCTGATCAGTACAAAATACTTTTGAAAGAGTCGGCAAACAATTATATTCAGGAATTAACGCGAACTGGCGGTGATTTGACATCAAGTTCGGCAATGCAGGCATCTCAGATTCTGAACGATCCGAATTTTTTTCAGGGAGGAAATACCGATTGGCTCAAATTGGTTCTTAGGAACGGTCATACTACCAACGCGGATGTGTCTGTTAGCGGTGGTGGTGCCGGAACCAGATATTACACTTCTTTAAACTATACCAACCAAACTGGTACTGTCCAGGGCACTGACTTTCGAAGATTGTCTGGAAAAATCAATCTGGAAAATGAGATAACAAAAAAGTTTAAAATAATTACGAATCTCAATTACGGTTTTACCAATACTAATATCACAAGCGGCGCCTATGCGCAGGCTTTAACTGCTCCTCCTACATTCTCTCCATATAACACGGATGGCAGTTTTGCAGATTTAGGTCTTTTAAACTCAAACTACAAGGGATATCAAAATCCTTTAGCACTAACAAGCACAACTAACAATAGCAAGGACTACACGCTAATGGGATTTATCTCAGGTGAATATAGTATCTTACAAGATCTAGTATTTAAAAGTACCTTTTCAGCAAATTACGGTAACTACAAACAAGTCAATTATACCCCAAGTTATATTGATATTGGCGGATTTTACGGCAGAGAAGCCTCAGGAGGGGGGCTTGGTTCTAGTGCAAGTACAAACTCTCTAAGCACATTTATTGAAAATACCATAACCTGGAATAAAACATTTAATGCTTCAAATCGCTTAGTCCTTTTAGCTGGCACGTCCTGGGAAAGGAATACTGCCGAGACATTCTCCGCTACCGGAAGGGGATATCCTGATGATTTTATTTTAAACAATTTAAGTTCGGCAGCGTCTGCGGTAAGCGTTAGAGGTGCAAATCCTTCATCACAGAGTGCGCTACTATCCTTTTATTTGCGAGCCAACTATATATTTAAAGACCGTTATATTGTAACCTTTACCGGAAGATCTGATGCATCTTCTAAATTTAGTCCAGAGAACCGTGTAGGATATTTTCCTTCTGGAGCACTGGCCTGGAGAATTTCTGAGGAGCCCTTCCTGAAGAGTGTTGGATGGATAGATGAGTTGAAATTGCGTGTTAGCGCCGGGCAAACCGGAACTCAGAGCATAGGCGACAACCTTTATCGCACATTATATAGCCCAAATTCATATGTTGGCACTAATGCCCTAATACCTACCCAGCTTGGTAATGCAAGAATTAAATGGGAATCTACCTTGCAGCAAGACCTTGGTTTAGATTTTTCACTATTCAAAAGCCGCATTGGAGGAACTATAGGATACTATAACAAAACTACAGAAGGGGCTCTGTTGAACATTACTCCTGCTCCAAGCTCTTCTTACGGCAGTGTCATTTATAATATTGCAAAAATACAAAACCGTGGCCTTGAGTTAGAACTTCAAGCGGACTTTATCCGAAGTAAAAATTTTAAATGGAACGGAGCGCTAAACATCTCAAGAAATATATCAAAAGTACTTAACATAGATGGAGGCCCATTTTCAGACCCAAGTGATCGTAACAACATCAACTTAGGAAATAGCATTGTTAGAGAAGGTGAACCATTGGGGCTTCTATACGGCAGGATTTCAACTGGAGTAATCAAAACACAGACACAACTTGAAGATTATAAGGCAAAATTTCCACTTTATTTTATTTTCCAACCCTTGGTAAACATTGGCGATTTATCCTATGAAATAGCAGATGACGGTTTTTGGAAAAGAGATGTGATCGGAAACAGCAATCCAAAATTCTTTGGTGGATATACCAACATCCTGAGTTTGGGTAGAATTAATTTAACCACCCTGTTCACCTTTTCATACGGAGGTAAATTAATGTATCAGAAAGATGTTAGTGATTTAAATTTGCAGAGTATAGCAAATGCAGGAGTACGTATTCTTGACCGATTTAATGCTGAAAATACGCAATCAGACAGACCTAGATTACTTTATAACCAAGATATTTATTTGACAGGCGACAATATTTACGATGCTTCTTATATCAAGTTGAAATCCCTGACTTTAGCATACGCGCTACCAAATTCTATTTTGAAGAAACTGCACATCAATAATATGAATGTATTTGCAAGTGGAATGAATTTATTTACCATTACCAACTATCCAGGTCCTGATCCGGAAGTAAGTGACAATCCTGGGAGTGTTATTGGTGGTGGAAGGGATATTAGCAGTTTTCCGACAGTTAGGACTTATACTCTAGGCCTGCGTTTAGGTTTTTAATTCTATATAAATATTTAAATCATGAGAAAATTTATAACAATCTACATATTTATAGTGGTCGCTACCGTGCAATTTTCCTGCAAAAAAGAACTAAGTGCCCTACCCTCGCAGTCAAAAGTAGAAGGGAATGTCGTAATTGATCAAAAAAGCGCTGAAATTGCACTTAATGGCGCCTACCTCCAGTTTGCAGATGGAGCAGATGATAGAGGAACTCCAAGTGTAACATGGACGTTGAACCACGAAATCCAGTATTCCGTATTGGCTGGAAATGTACATTACGCCTTTGGCCCTTCAGAGCTGGAAAATAATAATTTGATTACCAGTACAGGGAGTGTACCCCTATCAATATGGTCAAGTAACTATAAGTTAATTAATACAGCAAATGGAGTCATTGAACAGGTAAGTGCTTTGGCTGAGGGTAAGATGGCCGCTTCCAGAAGAGCGGAAATCCTTGCGGAAGCGAGGTTTTTGCGTGCCTATGGCAACTATAATCTGCTTCGTTTTTTTAGTCAGTTTTATAATCAGGACAGCCAGTATGGAGTAATGATGCGTAACCAATTTGTTAACACCGATAACATTGCGCAAAAAAGAAGTAGTGTTCGGGATAGCTATAATGCTATCATTTCCGATCTGGATTTCGCCATTGCCAATACCAACTTGGTCCGCCCAAATTACTATGTAAACAAATGGGTCGCAAAGGGCCTATTGGCTAGGGTACTTATATTACGCAGTAGTACTGGTGATTATGCGAAGGTGCTTAACCTTACGCAGGATATCATAAACAATTCTTCTTACAAACTTGAGAATAATTTGAGGGATATTTATAGCTCAAAGGGTATTACCAGCCAGGAAGTTATGCTTGGAATATTGCCAAAGCAAAATCAGTCGACCAAGCAAGACGCATTCTTTTTCCGTACTTCTCCTCTGTATCTGGTTACAGATTATTTTAAATCTTTGTTCTCTTCTAGTGACCCTAGACCGAGTTGGCTCATTGGCGCCCCAGGCCTGGATGAGGCAAATGCCCTTATTAAGTTTCGTGGACCGTATGTTGAAAATTCCTATGCTATGCGATTGACTGAAATTTATCTCCTTCAGGCCGAGTCCATTGTGAGATCTGGTGGTAGTTTGAGTAATGCGAGATCGTTATTAAAAACTGTACTAAATCATGCGGGAGTAACCGATGTTTCCGCAGTTGACTCGGCAGTGAGTCCGCAATCACTTTTGATAGAAATATATAAAGAAGTTGCGAGAAATCTATCTTTTGAGGATGGTCAGGACTGGACTACGCTAACCCGTTTACCGCTAACAACAGTTCAACAGTTTAAGCCTTCAGTGGTGGACTTGAACCATCTGATCCTACCGATACCGGCAACAGAATTTCAGTATAATCCAACCATTGGCGATCAAAACCCAGGATATAGTAAGTTTTAATTAACAATATTTATCTGAATAAAATTAGGAATGCAATAATTCAAAAAATGTATTGTCAACAGATCTTATTTGGGTAACCAGTCTGTTTAACTATGACAATAATCTCCTATTATTTATAAAAAAACAATCAAGAATATATGAACTACAAGAATATTGTTATCATGCTCTGCTTATTGCTTGGCGTGGCATCCATGGGCTATGGCCAAAACAAAAACAATTATGAGATTTCGGGAGTTTTCCCAGGTGCATATAAAATCTATCTTTCGGCAGATATCTATGGGAGCAGATTGCTGGACAGCGCCAAAAATCCCGCTGGAAAATTTAACTTCAAAGGTTATGCAAAAAACGTAACTATGGGATCGCTGATCGTTTATTACAAGAATAAAATGTTTTCCAAATATTTCAGCCTTTTTATTGAGCCTGGTAAAATAGCAGTCAAACTATATCCTGGAGGCAGTCAGATCGAGGCTCTCGGCAGTAAAAACAATGATATCATGACAACCGTAGAGGCAAAGAACAAAGATTTTTACACAAAAATCACTGTTCTTTATGACTCTATCAACAGTTCTTCCAAACGTTTATCAGAGCTGCGAGAAGAAAATGTTGTGAATAAGGATTCGGTTAATTTCTACATGGCAATTGTCAAACGAAATGATGAGATCGCTGCACCTCTGATAGAGGAAAGAACCAAGAATCTAATACAAGCCTTTAATCGATATCCAAATACCCATTTCACTGCAAATTTTGCGCTAAATGGCGTTTATCTTCCCGATTCGACAATGAAAAACCTGTATAACAGGTTTGATGTAAACCTTAAGAAAAGTCCTGTAGGAAAGGAATGGAACAAAAGATTGTTTGAATCAGCGCAGCTTGATCCAGGTACAGTTGCTCCGGATTTTAGCACAGACGCTGTGGATGGTAAAAAAATACGTTTAAGCGAGATGAAAGGTAAATATGTACTGCTTGATTTTTGGGCGACATGGTGTGGTCCATGCAGGGCTGGCAATCCAAAACTAATTGAAATATACAAAAAATACAAGGATAGTGAATTAGAGTTTATAGGAGTTGCTGATGATGATAAAAATGTTGCTGGCTGGAAAAAAGCCATTCAAACTGATGGCATTGGCATTTGGCCTCAAGTGCTGAGAAATCGTGAACAAGTTAATGAAAAAGGTGAGAGTATAGATATAGCGAAATTATACATGACACACCAGTATCCTACCAAGATCTTGATAGATAAAGATGGGAAAGTTTTTCATATATATGAATCTGACGAGGAACTAGAGCAAGATCTTAAAAAAATCTTCGGAAAATAGATTTCATTAAGCGCTATGACAATAGCTGGCTCGGTTACCAACAGGTATGTAAATGGATAATCGTCTTTATGGCAATTTTTCATTCTAGATCTGTTAGTGACCGTTGCCATTTAAAATCATCATCAAATATTTAATAAAAAAAATGAAATATATAAATCTAATCATCCTGAGTATTTTTGGATTAACAAGCGCATCTAACGCTCAGAAGATCAGTTTCACGGAATTTGATCTTCCAAATGGTCTTCATGTAATCTTACATGCAAATAAAAAAGCTCCAGTAGTTGCAATTTCAGTCATGTATCACGTGGGATCTAAAGATGAAAATCCAGATAGAACGGGGTTTGCCCACTTTTTCGAACATCTGTTGTTTGAGGGAAGCGATAATCTAAAAAGAGGGGAATTCATGAAAACAGTAAGCAGCAACGGTGGAGATAACAATGCAAACACCTCTGCTGACAGAACCTATTATTATGAAGTTTTCCCCTCCAATCAATTGGAACTTGGACTGTGGCTGGAAAGTGAAAGAATGCTTCATCCTAAAATTGACGAAATTGGGGTGAGCACTCAACGCGAGGTGATCAAAGAAGAGAAAAGGATGCGCGTTGATAACCAACCCTACGGAAAATATTCCGAAGGGATTTTTGCAAGATTGTTTGAAGGCAGTCCTTATCGCTGGCAAACGATCGGTTCTATGGAGCATCTTGATGCTGCAAAATTGGGAGAATTTCAGGCATTCTTTAAAAAGTTTTATGCCCCTAATAATGCGGTATTGGCAATCTCTGGCGATATTGATGACCCGAGTGCTAAAAAACTGGTTGAAAAGTATTTTAGTGAGGTGCCAAGAGGTACTGAAGTTAAAAAAACAGTTTACCAAGCGAAGCCGATTACCAAAGAAATCATCGACACTGCTTACGATGCAAATATTCAGTTACCAGCAATATTTGCAGCTTACCGTGTTCCAGGCATTAAAAGTAAAGAAAACAAAATCTTTGAAATGGTCAGTTCACTTCTTTCGGGAGGAGCCAGTGCACGTTTGAATGTCGAATTGATAGATCAAAAGCGGACAGCGCTTCATGTGCAGTCGTTTTATAACGGAATGGAAGACTATGGCGTTTATACCATTCTTGCAATACCTAACAATAATACCCCTCTAAACGAACTGCTCAACTCAATCGATGGCCAATTGGAAACATTAAAAACAGACCTGATTAGTAAAGAAGAGTATGAGAAATTATTGAATCAATTTGAAAGTAGCTATGTTACAGGCAACACCAAGATGATTACCATAGCTGAAGGACTTTCTGATGGCTATACTTTTCATGATAAGAACACTGGCTATATCAATCAGGAACTCGATATGATCAGATCAGTGACCAGAGAAGATATTAGGCGTGTTGCAAATGAATATTTCAATAAAAATCAACGAATTGTATTGTATTACCTTCCTAAAAAATAAGATGAAAAAAACATTATTATTATTTGCAGCTACAATAGTTTTAACATCGGCCTGCATGGCACAGAAGCTAGACCGAAGCATTAAACCCACCCCCGGCCCGGCGCCCATAATTGTATTCAAGGATCCATATATCTATAAATTACCAAACGGAATTACTTTACTTGTTGTGGAAGATCATGACATCCCAAAAATATCAGCAAACTACATCATTGATGCCGGCCCAGTCAGCGAAGGGAATAAGGCTGGTGTGCTTGAATTGTTATCAGGCATGCTTAATGAAGGGACAACAACTTTAACTAAAGTACAGTTTTCTACATCAATAGAAAGGATGGGCTCAGAAGTCAGCCTCAATTCATCAGGTGGCAGCGTATCAGCACTGACCCGTTTCTTTCCAAAGTCTTTTTCATTATTTGCCCAAGGTATGAGAAATCCGGCATTCACTGCTTCCTCACTTGAAAAGCTGAAAACAGCAAAACTTACCGACCTCAAGGCAGACGAGCGCAATGGGCCTGGCATTTCAGCAAAGTTAGTTAATGCGCTTGCTTATGGAACCACCCACCCCTATGGGGAATTTCCAACCGAAGCATCCGTGAGCAAAATCCAGTTAGCGGATATCAGTGCAATGTATAGGAAATACATTACACCTTCACGTGGCTATCTGACAATTATAGGAGACATTACCAATGAGGAAGCAAAAGCTTTGGCAATCAAGGCTTTTGGAGACTGGAAAGGTTCTATACTGAAACTTCCAGTTCTAACAACTGTTCCCTCACCCTTTAAAACAGAGATGGATGTAGTTGATTTACCAAATCTGGTTCAATCAGAGATAACACTAATTAACCTGATTAATTTACAAATTTCGAACCCAGACTACCATGCAGTTCTACTGGCTAATGAAATACTAGGCGGAAGCCCAGATTCCAGACTTTTCAGAAACTTGCGTGAACGACATGGATTTACTTATGGTGCATACTCTTCAGTTGGAGCAGGGCGTTACCAGTCAACTTTTAAAGCTTCAGCGTCGGTAAGAAACGAAAAGGTGGACAGTGCAGTAGTAGAAATTTTAAATGAAGTAAACTTGATGAGATCCGAGCCTGTGAATAAGGATGTGTTACAGGATGCGAAGAATCTTTACAACGGATCTTTTGCTCTCGGTCTGGAAACACCTGGAAGAAGTGCCACTCTTGCTACAAATATTTTACTAAATAATCTAAGTAAAGACTTCTACAGAACTTATCTCCAGAAGATCAATGCAGTTACCCCAGCAGATATTCTTAGGGTGAGCAAAAAGTATTTTACCGTTGACAATTCCAGAGTAGTCGTTGTTGGCAACGCACAAATCGGTCCGGAGGTAAAAAAACTTGGCTTTCCAGTTAAGCATTTTACTACAAATGCTGCAGCAATAAATAATTAAACCAGCAAGATTAATCGATCTTTAATAAAATGAGTACGGGATGAATCACGTTAAATAACCGTACTCATTTTATTGTAAGCCTGAAAATACGTGGATTTAGACCACTATATTAATTCTCAAACTCCTTTTAAAATCAATAAATTAAAAAGAAGCCATCGGTTTTTTCTAAAGTAATTATTGAAAACTTAAATTCCCTCGTTCTCACCTGCCAAGCTCGAGATCAATTCGCTTAACTTTTTCCAGCTAATCCAAAGGCATTAATAGCAGACACTGTTTTATCGTTGCATCCAAAGGTCAGTTATAATTAAAGCTATTCTTGGGCATAAAGATGTTCGTTATAAAGGATAGGAAGTCTGACACTTTGTTTCAGAAAGCACCAGAAAACTCTCTATATTACCAACATAAGGCAAGCTGCCAATCTTATCCCTTAGAAAAAAGTTATAGCTAACCATATCAGGCACTACAATCTTTAGCATAAAATCAAATTGTCCAGTTAAATGATAACATTCGGTAACCTCAGGCAGAATGATCATCTCGGCCTAAAATGAGCCGATTGGCCACCTTCAAGCGAAATCTAGTGATCAATATAGGACGAAAAAGATGGTTACATGGAATCAATTTGATCTGCTGGTACGTTACAGCATCAAACTTACAAAAGAGGGAATTGATCATTTAGATGAAATTTCTAAACCAGAATTAAATTTCCCAATCCACTTTTTGAAGAGACAAGAAATGTGGCTCACGCAGGTTCAAACATGAATGGAAAAGGTTCCATTTTACAACCTATCTTACCCGCTCTTAATAAACAAATTCCAGTTCTTAAGTACCATTAAAGTTAAACGCAGAGGAAACCCTGCCGAACCATCCAGTCCGGTCAGGTTATCATCATTAACTACTATTTGCGTTTTTTATTCACATCTAAGATCCAGTTCGACACCAATTCAAGAGCGATTGGTGAAACTCCGTCTTTTATTTTCGGGGTTTCAGCGGAAGTGCATGTCTGGCAAGGCAAGAACAGATGATTGATGTTGGTGAGTTTTTTAACTGTGACCATACTGTTTCCCCCGGCTGAAGCATAATTTTTCCAATTTTCAAGATTTGCATCGGCAGCTACCATAAGATCCTTATCGCCATTAATCGCAAGGATCGGTATATGAAGAGCAGATATTGTTTTCTCCGCATCATACTGTATAAAATACCGATACCACGGACCTGTCGCGGTCCTGATATAACTGTTAATAGGAAATCGGAAGTGATCGTATTTAATATTTATTGTCTTCATATAAGCATCATCCTGTATTTTCCAGTTCTGGTAGGTCTGATTAAGCATTACCGCCATACTATCAGAATTGGCATAAGTATGTGCGACTTTGAACATAAGTTCATTGATTTCGTTTGACCTTTTTTTATCTCTTTGGTCCATTGGCGAGGCATCAACCAAATCTCTGTTTTGTTGAATCAATGCTTCATACCCGCTCATTGCAAGGCCGGCCATGCTAACTAAAAAATGGATATCATCACTTTTTCCTGCCGCAATCGCCGATACGGCTCCCCCTTCGCTATGCCCAATCAGGCCAACCTTACTATGGTCCAAGTCCTTTCTGGTTTTGAGATAGTTTACTGCTGAGATAACATCATCAGCGAAATCTGCTGTGGTTGAAGTTTCATAAACTCCAGTGGTTTTTCCAGTTCCACGATCATCCGTACGAAGCACCGCTATCCCTCTACTATTTAAATAGTTCGCCAGTTCCAGAAAAATCTTGTGCCCAGCCATGGTGCCATTTAAATCCTGCTTACCCGTTCCAGAGACAATTATTACTGTTGAAAAAGCTTTACTACCCTTTGGCCGACTAAAAACTCCGTTGAAAGAAATGCCCGTTGGCCCTTTGAAACTAACAGTATCTATTAAAACTTTAGTTTTCCGGACTTCCTGCCCACTTCCATGAAAGTAAGCGCACAGCAGGATCAATAAGCTAAAATATCTCATGATTTATTTTTTCGTGTCAATTCAATCATAGCTGCGATTTCATCGGCAAGCTCAGTTGCGCTACCCTTAAATCCAACTGAGATAAATTTTGCATTTCCGTCAGCTCCAAGAATAATTTTTTGCGGGATACCAGAAATTTTAAAAGTTTTGCACACCCTGTCGAATACCTCTCCAGTAGTTTTTCCATTAGCTGCAGGATTATCAAATAAAACCTGAAAAGGATAATTATTATCTTTCAGATACTTTGCTACTTCAGTTTTATAGGTATTTCCTCTTTCTTCAGTATCGACAAAATAAAAAACAACATCGTTATTGTTGGCATAACGTTCAAGGGCTAATTTCATTCCGGGAAAAGATGCTTTACAAGGAACACACCAGGTAGCCCAAAAATCCAATACAACCGTTTTTCCTTTAAGATCAGCAAGCTTTACTGTTTTACCGGTCAGATCTTTCATTGCAAAATCAACCATAGAAACATTTATCATTTGCTCCTGTAAACTTTTGGTTAACTCAACTTCATTGGCGCTGTTTTTCAACTTGATGAAATAATCATTGTAACCAGCATCACTCCCGGTTCGCTTAATGAACGCTGCTTTAAGCATTTCGATCATTTCTGTACTGCTTTGATTCGCATAAACGCTTTTTTCAAGCAGCAACCTCAGTGGTTCTGGCCTATTAAGCTTAAACAGCGCATGGGCCATTTCTGCATTTAAAGCTGCACTACTATATCCGGCTTTAGCCATGGCAGCCTCGCCATATGAAATGGCTTCTGCATATCTCCCTGCACTATTTAATAGGTGCATATGGATATAGGTATTCCTGCTCATCAACTCATTAATGTAGGAAGACCATTCAGACCCGGATAGAAAGCTATACATGGTGGGTTTATTTTTTCGAAAGTATTCTACCTGATCAAATATTTTTTCTGATATAGGCAATAGAATTTTATCATCTACTTCCTTTCTTTTAAAGGGAATATCTATAATCTTATAATAAACATTTATCAAATTTACAAAGTTAAGCCTCTCTAAATACTGGTCAAAAGCGTTGTAATTCTTGTCCAAATATTGACCATATATGATCAGGGTTTGGTAAAGACCATTGTAGTCTATTCTATTATCGGAATCAAAAGATTCCAAAGATTCCTTTGGTGGAAATTCAGTTAAGAAGTTTTTAGTTGCTGTAACCATTTCCGCTGGGTTCCTTAATTTGCCAAGTTTTCTAAATTCTGCTAGCCTAGCCAAACTTCCACCTGGAAACCTGTCGTTGATTATTTTATCTAAGGTATCAACTGCGTTGTTATCCTTGATTATATTAACCAGTATTTTTCTGGCATTAAGTAGTTCCGGTTCACTTGCATCCTTTCTTGTTAAGTAAGTCATCACTTTTTCAAGCTTTGGTTTAGCTTCTATTCCGAAAGCCTTAGAGGCAGATTGGGCATAGGGGTAAACCAAAGCTGAACGAGCGCCATTGTTATAGCTGATTTCCTGACTAACCCAATGATAAGTTGCCGAATCGCTAATCCCTTTAAATCTCATATACTTTGGAATATCGAGACCATAAGCCGGTGATCTTGCTAGCCCCCAGCCCGCATAAGCTCCCGGGGCTAAAGCTCCAGGCCGATTTTTATCTCTTATCATTGTAAAATATCCAATATCATTATTATTATCTATAACGGTGTCTCCAACAAATTTCAGCGCAATCAGCCCACAGTTTTCGGGAATTCTATAGTTTGCTTTCCAGATATTTCCAGAATGCTGTAAAGCAAGATCGCATGCTATCCATTTATAATCCTGATAGTTATAAAGTATCGCATGAACATTGTTGTTTCCCTTTAATATGGTGTGCGATGCATCATAGGTAATTTCTACCTGATCGCCCATCATCGGTCGTTCAGGTGAGATTGCTACATTATTTTGCGCTAAAGAGCTGAAACTGATTAAGATAAAAAGATGCAGTAATGATAACTTGAGATATCTCATATATTATATTGAAAAGTATGTTTAAAATGTTTTATGGATTTTTTTCGAGCTCAGGATTTAAATTCGTGATGTACTCCGCAATCGGAAAAACATAACGGCTACTATTGGGCTCCAAACTGTAAGTTACCGTACCATAATTCCTGGTATAAGTTCGTTCAAAAGGCGCTTCATTCTTCAACCTGCGCATATCCCACCACCGGAGCATACGTCCAAAAAACTCTCTTCGACGTTCATCTATTACCTTAACCAGTGCATCTTTTGCATCTGTCGCGGTCAGAGGCGTGTAGTTAGCAGGTGTGAAACGTTTTATACGAAGTCTGTTCACCCAGGTCATTGCACTACTAACATCCCCTGCTCTAGCAAAAGCCTCAGCCTTGATGAGCATCATTTCAGGGACACTTGGCCCATAGTTTCTGGTTTCTCCCACTGCTCTTTCCATATAAAAAAACCTACCTGTGTAATTTGCTGAAATTGTAGCTGCAGGCGTGGTAAATAAAATGTAGCGTTGATCCCGGGTACCTAAGAGTGTTAAAAATTCGTTCGACAAACGTAAAGCAGTAGGTGCAAAACCAACTGCACCACCAATACTGATCTTTGAAAGTAAAATTTCAGGATCAGCAATCCTTCTTGGATAATTGGTGGTGTTAACAACCGTTAGCGCCCCTAGATCATTCAAAGTACTCCGAATAACCAGCGCCATGTCAGCATACTTAGCTGCATTTTGATAATCTTTCATATAGAGGTAGCACCTGGCTAACTCTCCGTAGGCGCTTACCTTACTCGGCAACGTATTGTAAGCCTGTATATCTGGAAGAAATGGAATAGCATCAGTCAAATCCTTAATTACCTGACTATAAATAGCCTCCACGCTTGCCCGGTTTAGTTTTTGGGATACCGTTTGCGTAAGCAGAAGCGGTACACCCAGATCAGTTGCTGCACTTGCACTGTTATAGGGTTTTGCATAAGTATTCACCAAAACTAAATAAGCATCGGCACGGTGAACCAGCGCTTCAGCAATCAATTTCGATTTTTCAGCATCACTGCCATCACTAGCCGGTAACTCCTGGATAATGGTATTACAGTTTAAGATCTTGGTGTACATCAGATTCCAGTTTTGATCCTGTTCATAAGCGCTATTCCCAACAGGATACAAGACAGGAAGCCAGTTGTAACTGCCTACGTATGCAGTATAGCTTAATGAATTAAGGGAGCTGATCTGACTGGCATCCACAATCTCAATATCATTGGATGCAAAATCAGCAAGGTTAACGCTTGCCTCAAAGGTATTGGTATTGTTAAGCAGGTAGCGGTAATTAATGGTCTGTTTAGGCACCAGAATGCCCTGGGTTTTAATTTCAACGTATTTTTTGCATCCTAAATGCGAAACTCCAAGCGCTAAGAGAAAAATGATTTTATATTTTGGTTTCATGAGATTAAAAATTAACGTTTAACGAAAGATTATAGGAAACAGTAGCCGGAAGACCTAGTGACGAATTGTTTAATGACCCAACAAAATCGGGATCAAAGCCCTCCTTATTAGCTGTCCAAAGCAGGCCAAGGTTCCTTACGGCAAATGCAAAAGAGGCCACCTTAACAGCATTTGTAATTTTAGCAACAGGAATTTGGTAGCTCAAAGAAAGTTCCCTTAGCCGGATATAATCTCCTTTAAGAACATTGATATCAGATTGCTGATATCGAAGCAAACTTTGGGTGGCAAACACGCCAGCTACCCCCGGAACATTAGTCGTTAACTCATCACCGGGGTTTCTCCATCGGCGGTCAACATCTACATTCAGATCATATAAAGTCCCCAACCTGCTGCTAGGGTATGAACTTATAGTTGGGCGCAGGAATACGCTACCGAACTGATATGTCGCGATAGCCATCAGGGTAAATTCCCTGAATCGAATACTCGTATTCAGTGCACCGAAATGGGGCGCCTGTGATCTACCTGCATAAACTAATGCATCTACTGAGGTAATATTCTGATTAGGTGCAATGACTTTAGAATTTTCATCATAAACCTGGGTCATGCCTGTGGAACTAAGGCCGGCAAAACGATAGACCAAAAGTTTATCAGTAGGATAACCCGATATCACAGGTCCATAAGCAGGATTTCCAAAAAAGCTCGAAGTCGGGGTAAGTCTCTCATCCTGTGCTTTATTGGTATTATAGCTATAATTCAATCTTCCTGTGATTTCCCAATCTTTATTGGTAAAGGCAATACCACCAAGCGCCAAATCAACCCCTCTACCATCTATATTTGTTGTGTTTCTAAACAATGTGGTCACACCATAAGTACCGCTGATTGGCAGATCATAGAGTAAGTCACGACCATTTTTCCGGTATATATCAATACTGCCAAACAATTTGTTTTTAAAAAACCCAAAATCAAGGCCTAAATTGGTAACATAGGTCTTTTCCCATCTTAGTTCCGGATTAGCGGGCGCTGTAATATTTGCGGAAGGAAGACCAGTTGTTGGATCTGCAGGATTCAAGGAAATTCCCGTGAATGGATAAGTAGTTGTCGAAATATTACCATTGACACCATATGTTGCCCTGAAACTTAACTTGGTTAACCACAAAGCAGTGCTCATAAAGTTTTCTTTATGAATATCCCATTTTAAGCCTGTTGACCAGAGTGGGGTCGCCCGGAATTTGCGATCTAAGCCAAAGTTGTTGTAATCATCATACCTGACCGATCCGGTTAATGTGTACCTGCCTGAATAAGTATAGCCAAAATTCCCATAGTAGGAAAGATATCTTCTTGTTTTATCCGCCTGAGTAGGTGCCCCTCCCAATGTAGAAGAAAAACCTGCAACTGTCGGGTAAGGCGTAAAAAAATTTACAGGCCGAGCGATACCTGTATCATTATTATAACCATACATCGTGCTTATCCCCTGTCCGAGCATCGTTTGGCGGATCTCAGAACCGGCAATAGCGGTTAGCTGATGCTTATCAGCAAAAGATCTCTCATAATTAAGTTGACCACGCAGCGTATAATTATTAGTGTTAGTGTTGATTATATTCAGAACACCGCCTCCATCGACCAAACCGATGGAGTTTACAGCATTTCCTGTGGAAGGCACAGGCGTATAATAATTCACTAAATCCCGGTAGAAAAATGTCTTATCGTTGTTGAATCTGCGTGAGTTACTAAAGGCTCTTTCAGTGCTGTAAAAAGCAGTTGCCGATAACCCCTCAAACAAGGGCACATTAAGATTAAGGCTTGCCGCATAATTATTATCCTTTTGAGTATTGTCGGCGTTGTCAATTTCATCAAGTGCGTTAATATCCCAGCTTTTATAACCTCTTGAGGTCAACGAATTGGTCCATCCTTTGTAATAACGTCCTGAACGTTGAATTCTGTTTCCATTTTCATCAACAATCTGATCGTAAGGCATAAAGGTTAGTGAGGATGGGTTATAGAGTGTTGTTAATCCATATGCATTATTATTAAGATCCAGAAAAGCCGCCTTTACACTGGTTGTCAAAGTTGCTTTTTTGAACAGGGTGAAGGTATTATTCAGCGCTACCGTCAGTCGGCTTCCACTATTCCCAACAGCATAGGGCCGTTCCTTACTGTAAGAAGCGGAATAAAAGTACTTATTTGCATTTCCTCCGCCCGAAACCGAAAAGTTGTATTGCTGACTTGTGGCTGGCTGAAGCAAATAGTCAGCAACCTGTTGTTTACTATCCCGAGCTGAAAGAATCGCAATTTTGTTATCAAAATCAGCCTGAGAAATCGTACCAGCTTTGCGCTGGAATAAAAGATCTGTTGCGCCAGCTATCGCAGAACCGGTTACTACCGTACTACTTGGCGTCGCAATGATCCCTTTATTCACTAATTCCTGCTCAAAGTTGATAGCCTGGCTGGCATTCATCAACCTCAGGTAACTCAGGTTCGGAGAATTAGATACTGATGCATTAGTTGAAAAGCTAACTGAGGGTGCCTGATTCAGCGTACCTTTCTTCGTATTGATCACCATGACTCCATTTGCTGCCCTGGTTCCCCAGATAGAAGCTGCCGCTGCATCTTTTAAAAATGTGATGTTTTCGATGTCATTTGGGTTGAGCGTTGATAAATCCAGCTCATAAATAGCTCCGTCAACCACTATAAGCGGAAATCTTTCTGCTCTGATTGTTCCATTGCCTCTTATTGTGATATTGTAATCGTTCTGACCGACTGTCCTTGTTCCCCCATTGATACCTATCTGAGAGTTTTTGTACAAAAAGGAGTTATCCCCGGCACCAACTGATACTTTCACACCTGGAACCATCGATTCCATGATTTGAATGATATTGTTTACCTTAACTTTTTTGATATCTTCAGCACCTATCGTCGACTGTGAACCTGTAGATCTCTCCTTTGGCAAGGTCTGATAACCATTTGATACTACATTAACTTCTTGCAACTGATTTCCTGTTCCCGCAGTCAGTACCACATTTAGGCTTTTTGTAGGTGTAGAAAGTTTGATGATCTGAGCTTCATATCCGATATATGAAACACTAACTGCCAAAGTACCATCAGGAAAAAACCTGGAGAATCTGCCTGAAGCATCTGTTGTAATACTCACATTGGAAGTGGTCGATTTGATGGTAGCACCCGGCAGGCTTGTACCATTTTCATCAACTACAACACCGGAAACAAATACTCCTTGCTGTTCTGGGTCCAAATTAACTTTTGCACCGGTAAGTTCGCTTGAAGACCTTCTGGATACATCCCGCTTAACAATGGTATAACTTCCTTCACTCACATAAAGGAAAAGCAGATCATTCGGATATAGGATTTTTTTAAGTGTTTCTTCAAGTGATTTTTTAACCTCAAAGGCTCCCATAATCGTTTTGCCTTGAACAATTGCATGCTCGTAAGCAAATTTGACCTTAAATTTTCTAGAAATCTCATTCAGTGCTGACTCTAAGGTCATTTTATTTTCTGTTTGCCCCCATGAAGGAAAACTCCAATTAAAAAGGGAAAGGAAAAGAAAAAAGATTCCGAGTGAGCGAATTAACTTTTTTTTCATTGTTTGGTTGTTAGTTGAATAGTTGTATTACTGCTTGTTTAATTCTTTTTAGATTTCATGTAGATGACTTTACCGTCTTTTTTAATATCTACGGCCAGGATATTTTTTAGTGTGAATAACAGGTTTTGTTCATCCTTTAAGGAAATTACACCGTCTATTTTTTTTAATCCTAATTGAGGGCTATCAAGCACAACCTGATATCCATAGAGATCTTTGAAATCGGCAAGGATATCATTTACCGTTACCTGTTGCATAACCATTTTACCCGAGAGCCAATCAACCTTATCCGCCAAACCTTGCCGTTTCAGTAATGATTGAATTCCCGAGCGGGCTTCAAAAACTTCCCCGGGAGACATTATGGTTTTTTGCTGGTTAGGATTAGTTACGGAAATCCTACCTTTAATTAACGAAATAACAGTACCTGTGCCACGTTGCTTCACATTAAACTCAGTTCCCAATACCCTTATTTCCAGTTCGCCAGCTTGAACAGAAAATATATCACCCTTATTAATTTTTGCAGTATTTGTATTAAGGTGTTTAACACGGAAATATGCCTCGCCATTTAAGTTAATTTCCCTGTTGGTTTTCCATAAAAAGGCCCTTGGATAGGTCAGCGTCGAATTTGAATTGAGCCAAATCTGCGAACCATCGGGAAGTAAAACATTCTTCCGCTCTCCAAATTCAGCTTTGATAGTAATAGATGACATGAAATACCATGAAATACCTACTAGAAGGGCAAGACATGAAGCGATACCTATCGCGATGGTGGCCAGAAACCTGCGGGCTTTATGTGTTTTTTCCAGATTATTGATTGAATTGTTGATTGAAAATAAAAGACTCTCCTGGAATCCTTCCGGAATAGGAACAGCACTGTCGCTGTAAATAAGGTTCAGCTGTAGTTCTGCTTCTTGAAAGGATCTCAAGTTTGGTGGTAAGTTTTCTTTCCAGACAGCCCAAAATAGTGCATCCTCCGGTCTACGTAGATGTACGTATCTGACAAATTCATTATCCAACAGAAATTCCTCTGTAGAGAATAGATTGTAGTTTTTTAGGGGCATTCAGCAAGAAGTTTAGGTGTAATAAACTGTAGACAGTTTTTTTAAAAAAATTACCCCATGGAAATTCACTTTTTTTAAAAAAAACAATTAATACGATAAATTAACTTTATAAACCTAGCTTAAACTTTAAACGCATAGCATAAAGATACCTGAACATGTCTCTTTTGCAGGCCACTTTAATTAATTGATTTGATTCTACAACCTCAATTAAAATTTAACGATAAATATTAACGTTTTAGGGATAAAAGGATTGCCAAGACTATGGCTTTTTCAGTGTGCATAATTATGCGAAGTGCTTCCAGTGCACGGGCATTTAACTTATAAGTTCCCTTAATCGTCATATCCATTATTTCCGCAATTTCTTCATACTCCATTTCTTCAAAATATTTCAGGTATATGACTTCTTTTTGCCTTGCTGTCAAATGATTCATGGCCTCAGCCAGTTGAGCAGCTTTTTCATTGTGCTCCTCCATCTTTATAAATTCCTGCTCAACGCTAAACTTGAGGTTAAAAGAATCATAATTATCTAGTCCCACTTTGGGAAATCTTTTTTCCCGGTTTTGGTAGTTGATGATTTCAAATCTAAGAGCAGAGATTAGGTAGTTTTTTACCGAAATATTGATTGTCGTTTTCCGATCGTTTAACCAGATTTTAATAAATAGATTTTGCAAGCAATCACGGACCACATCACTATCTTGAGTCATTCTCATTCCATATTGAAAAAGAGTATTGAAATGTCTGGAATATAAGCTATTTAACGAAAGCCTATTGCCTCGCTTAAGTTCTTCCCAAAGTTCAATATCACTTAAACCAATTTTCACATTAATGGATTATTATTCAAATAACCTAAAAAAAAAACAAAGTATGCAAGAATAGTAATTTTAATAAAACTAATTGGTAATGATCCTATTGAGAATCGACTTACCAACATCCACATTTTACGTTAAAAACACGTTCACCAGTATTATAGCCGGTAATCTTGTTTAACTTTTTATCGCTAAAACCAATGTTAAGGATGTCTTTGATTGACCTCACATAGAGGGGGCCAGGGTAAATTTTGCCCTGTGTGTAATCTGCTCTAATGTTGCAGCCTTGGTGCTTTTTTTGGCAAACCTTTCATTAGGTACGGCCGCGGCGGTGACTTCCTTGGAAAGCCGCCAGCAGTTCACGCTTATAAAAGCGGTCGCCGCCCGGCATTTTAATTGGCTTCAGGGTGCCGTCTTTTACTTTACGCTTGTAAGTGCTTTCGCTAATGTTAAGGTAATCTTTATTGCATTGATCGATGATTAATTTTACAAAAAGAAAGGTTAAGATGAATAGTATTTTTAAATAATTATGCACAAATGTGGTCTTTTAAGCATATTGCCAATCCTTCTTTTAAGACTTTTCTATGTAAGCTTTAAAAGAATCTTTAAAATTCTGGCACCGATCCCTGCTAATTAAAGTTGTACCCTAAAAATCAATTGCTTCTTTGAAAAGCACATTGCCTGTTTTGCCATTATTTATATAATTCCTGATCGTATCAAACCCTATAATTGATTTATGATTAATCCTGAAAAAATGCTCCGCTTTTAAAATTTTATCCAGGGCATATTCAGCGAGTTTAAAGTTGTTAAGTATGATAAGGTATCTAAAGTATTGGATCAGCTTAACCTACATTATGGGGCAGCACTTTAAGAATGGCTGGCGAAGGATAGAATCAAAGATGGTCAATGAAACAAAAGGTAAACAGTTGCATAAGAACGCTATCCGACTTATAAATACTTCATTCACAACACCAGAATTGATTATATCTAATCACAGATCGTACCTCCTTAAATAAAGGATAAATACAGGTTCCTGGATACTGACAAGAGAGCTTGCTTGACTTGCAATTATCGATCATTCTTTTCCAAGGAATTATACTGATTTTCAACGCTTCCATCAGCGTAGAGATTCATGATTGCATAGCCAGGAGGCGTTTCCTGATAATAATATTTGCCTGCCGATTCTTTATCGCCTTCACCCCACCAAAAACCGCTTAATGAACCATTGCAGAAGTAGGATATGCCATTATAGCTTACCTCATCCGCCAGATGCTGATGCCCACTCAGGCAAACTTTTACTTTATCCCGATGTTGAAAAAAAAGCGATTTTAGTTCTTTGTAATCTCCGTGCTGGCCCCCGCTCCAGGCGCAGGTTGACGAAAGGATTGGATAATGGGACATGATCAGCACTGGCGTGTTGGGCTGAAGTTTAGCTAAATCATTTTTGAGCCAGTCCATTTGTTGAACATCTAACCTGGTTCCCTTCTGGTTACCATCTAGAATAATGAAGTGCCAACCTTTTTTGTCAAAGCTGTAATACCGATGCGGCATTTTTAAGCGTTTCGCAGCGTAGTTAAGTCCATACATCTCATCGGATTCAGACGGTGCTTTCCACCAGGGATCATGGTTTCCGATACAGCTATACACTTCCAAATTAGTTCCACTAATGAACTCATCCCAGACAGCCCATTGCTTGGTAACCATTTCGCGGGTAACATCCTCATAAGAAGCATCAAAAATAGCATCACCACCATTTAGAATAAAGTCAACCTCATGAGCGGATAAGGCCTTCTTTAAATATCCGGCTGCTCTTTTGGGAATATTATCACTGGCTTTAATATGAACGTCAGTAATGTGGGCAATTGTTAAAACCGGCTTTTGCTTTTCATCCTCTGTTATATTAACTTTTGTTATCACGCCACCAAAGCCAAGGGCTAGCGAGCCCTGAAGAAAATCTCTCCTTTCCATTATCAATCGGGTTTATTTTTTTTTATTTGATCAGTATACATTCCATAACCGGCTATAATTGCCCAGGCAAGATTAACAAAAGTTGCAGGGTAGGAAGCATCGTAAAGTGTACTTGCACTCAATAAAACACCTCCAAGGATATTGCAGAGATGGAAAGCAAAAGATGTAGCTAACCACCGCTTACTAATAAGCAGAAAGTAAGAAATCAGGAAAAGCAATGCACCAATCCATCCGAGCGTATCAAATATTGAATTCAAAACTAATTGGTGCATGGCATTTAAGATTATTTGTTGTTAACGATCCAACGGTTTACCGTGTTATGAGCCCCCTCCAATATCACTTTATAAATTTCGGATTTAGGGTATTGAGACAGATCGATATCAAAGCTGCCCTTTTTTACTGGCACTTCTGCCAAAAAAGTATAGCTATCACCCTTTCCCATTTGTTTATAATTGTTGGTATTTGCCAGTGATATCTTCACTTTTCCACCATCTTCTCCGCTCAGCCATTTTAAATTTACTAAATTTCCCGTTTGTTTTGCTTCAACATTATAGAGCGAGACCTTTCCTATCAGACTCACACCATCCAATTCACGTTTTTGATCATCTGATAGCGATACGCCTAAATGGGTGGCCAAAGTCGGCAGAATATCCACCACACTCGCCTTTCCTTTTTGGGCATACACATTTAAGGGTTTAGCATCCGTAGCAATCCATGAGAAACGCTCCCGATCAGATTGTCCACCGTGACCGCGACCGTTTTTTGGATCACGGCCATGATCAGTAGTCACTACAATGATCCAATCTTCATTGAACTGTTTTTCACGTTCCTTTACAGCTGCCCAAATCTGCCCAATTCGCGCATCAGCAGCAAAAACGGCATCATTATACTGTTTACTGTCGCCAAAAGCATGCCCCATATCATCCGTAAATTCTAAATAGACCCATGATAAATCCGGCGCCTGCTCACGGATGCGACGGGCAGCTTCTTCGGTTACCGCCTGATCAATTTTTGCCATAAATGTCCGGGCTTTATCGTGAGGATATTTAATGGTATCAAGCTCCAGACCGTCAAATTTATAATCTATCTTAATGTTACCCGTTTGCGGCAAAGCATCACCAACCAGTTTAGTCCTGTTATCTTCCCAACTGGAGAAAATACCAACTTTTTTATCCGGATATTGGTTTTTAAAGAACCTGAATATGGTTGGATAATAATAGTTGGGTGCTTTGATGCTGTTATCGGGAACATTGTGTTTATTAAACCAAACGCCCGTAAGGATATTGGTATAACCTGGAGCAGAAATAGTAGGTGTTTGATTATACTCCCCTCTTTCTCCACCCTGATATGCACTAAGCAGCTTCCCTTCTTGGGCAATAGCATCAATGTTTGGCGTTGCCAGTTTCTCTATAACATCCTTACCTACACCATCAATAATGATGAATACAGCCTTCTTCTTTTGAGCAGTCACATTTAGTGCTATTCCAGCAAAAAGTGCAATTAAAATTGTTTTTTTCATGTGTGTTATCAATCCGTTTACCAGCCGAATATTTGTTTTAAATTAGGGTTCAGCAACACCTGGCTTTGAGGAATTGGTCTGTAATAATATTTAGGCTCCAGGAAAATACCGTTGTCGGCAATGGTTTGCACCGTACCAGAGGTTCCGTTTTTCAAAAATACACCAGCGTCCTGCCCAATGGTTCCGGTGCGGTAGTAAATAAAATCTTTACCTAATGAATTTTTTTCCTTAACAGCAGGAACAGATTCGTTGTTGGCCAGTAAAATAATATCCGGAACATTATCACCTGTTAAATCGTGCTTGCCTAAACCGGAAAAATAAATACCTTCCTGCTCTTTTTCCAACAACTTTCCTGCGTTCCAGCGCATTAAATCATCAAACCGATAACCTTCCAATGCCATTTCAATTCTGCGTTCCCTGCGAATCTCCAATAAAGCCGCCTTTTGTGCGCCTGCAACATTTGCATAACGGGCATTTTGCACTGGGTCAATAGTAGGGTTAAGAGGCATTGCCGGCATTCCTGCACGGGTTCGGATCAGGTTAATACTCTGATCAAGATCTGATTGAGTCAGTTCACCAAGTTCTGCTTTCGATTCAGCAAAAGTTAACAATACCTCCGCATATCGCAGAATAGGAACATCTACAGTTTGCATGGCTGCTGTTGCCGGGTCATTTACAAAACCCTTCACCTGGTGGTAGCCCGTAAAGTTTTTCGCCAGTTGTTGCACATATAAACCACCACCTTGAGAGTAAGTACGCACATTAGCAAGATTGAAACCCGGATAAGCATAGGTTTGGCTTAACCGGGGATCGCGGTTCTGAAATTCCTGTACAAATGAAAAGGTAGCGTAACCTGGTTGATTGGTATAATAACTTCCATCTTTCATCAGGTAATCCTGTAATAAATCTTTTGCCGGAGAAACCTCATAATTCCCAAACACCGTTTCGCTCCAGCCACTGTTGCGAATACCACTTTCGTTGTAAACGGCCAGTAATACTTCTGGATTGTTTAGCAAATTTGGTTGGATAAACAAATTCATGTAATCCTGAGCCGGATTGCCAGTGCTGTAAAGTCTGTACTTGGCACTTATCATGATATCTCGTGAGAGATCCCTGGCGATCTGAAGGAATTGTGGCGCCGTGCTGGCCAGATTCAGTTCACTATGATACCGCCTGTAGGTTCCCTCATAAAGCGCAAATTTAGCACTGTAAGCCTTTACAATAGCTCGGTTAATGGCTCCTGTTTCAGCAGTCTCTCTCACATGTTGAGCCGCGAAAGCATAGTCTTCCATAATTTTATCTACCACCGCAGCACGTGGATCCCGGCTCTTCATCAACAACTCATTATCATTGGTACCTATTGTTTTATCATAAAAAGGGATATCTGAATAGCGTTTCAACTTTGCTACATAAAACTGTGCTCTAAAAAATCTGGCCAGGCCCTCGTAATGATTGAGCACTTCAGTTCCCAATGCTGCTTTTCTAAAATTATCCAGAAAATAGTTGGCACTTCGCAACTGCCCCCAGTCCCATCCGCCGGTGATGGTAGACGGACCAGGATTTCCGACCATCATGGTTTTAATTTCCACGTTTCCGGTGGTGGCCGCATTATCTGTTGCGCGGTCATCATTAAAAATGCCCACGCCTGCAAAATTGTATAAATTGGTGATGTATAGCTTTAAATCCTGCTCATTGTTAAAAAAGTTGTCGCTACCGATAGAAGTTTGTGGTTGTCTGTTTAAAAAGTCCTTTTTGCAACCACTTAAGCTCAGTGTTGCCAAAGCAACACCAACAATATATTTATTAAAGTTTTTCATTTTGCTTTGTTTAGAAATTAAGATTTAAACCCACTGAGAATCTCCTTTGCCATGGGTAAGCGTAACCGTTCCCTGAACGGTTGGTATTTGTTGCCTGTGGATTAAGTACATCATTTACGTTAATTGATTCCGGATCGTAGAACTTTTTAAGTGCAGACCACTCATAAATATTTTCACCGCTCACGTAAAACCTCAGGTTGGAAATATGCCATTTTTTGGTAATTGAAGCCGGAATGGTATAACCAATGGTTACATTTTTTAAACGCAGGTAAGAACCATTGAGCATGTAACCTGTTTGTGGGATAGCCAGTCCCTTGGCATCTCTGATGTTTGTACCCAGGTTTACATCAGCTAGCCAGGATTGCAAAATCGGGTAACGTGCATCCAGATTTTGATTGGCCAAACCCGCATTGATATAGGCCTGCGAATGCTTGGCCATATCCACAGGACTGTCATTGTTTGGACGATAAAAATCAAGCAAGTGAGAATAACCACCAGCATATGGCTGCTGGTAAAAGCCCCAGTATAAGTAATCCAAGGGATAATAATCCCGTTTGGCAACCCCCTGAAAAAATGCCCTCACATCAAATCCTTTCCAACTTGCGTTAAGGTCCAGGCCAAAGCGGAACCGGGGTGCAGAATTACCAATGATTGATAAATCCTTTGCAGCATCAGCAGTTAAACCGGTTTCAATTTTGCCATTTCCATCCTGATCGATAAACTTAGGCCATCCCGGTACAATGGAGAGTGCCCCCCAGGGAATTATGGATGATTGATCAAGTGCATTGATTTCTGCCTGGTTTTGAAATAAACCATTACTTTGCAGCCCCCAGATTTCTCCAAGTTCCATGCCCTCACGATATTGCGTTAAGCTCTGGTTTGGATTTTCAAATCTGGTGATGTACGATCTGCTGTCAGACAATAAGAACCGGGCATTAAAGTTAATGGGATCTTTAGCGGTTTTAAAACTTGTTTGGTAAGCAAGCGACAATTCCCATCCGCGGTTGCGCAAATCAGCAGCATTTTCGCGGGGCTCTGTTGCGCCCAGTACATCTGGCAAATCCCGTCCGTTAGCCAGCATGCCTTTGGTATTGCGCTGATAAATATCAAACGTAAGATTTAATTTGTTGTTGAACAGGCCAATATCAGTTCCAAGGTTTGCCGTGTTCACCTTTTCCCAGGTATAATCCGGGCTTACCAGGCCAGGCGTAGTAACCGTCAATGGAAGAGAACCTCCGATGAGGTATCCCGAGCGTACAGGGTTAAAGGTGGAAATATAGCCGTAGTTTGATGCAGCCTGATTTCCTAAAGATCCATATGAAGCACGCAATTTAAAGTTACTGATTACCGGGCGCAGACTTTCCATAAATGCTTCCTGATCAATCCGCCAGGCAGCAGAAGCGGAAGGGAAGAAACCCCATCTCTTATCAGTTGGAAAACGCGAACTCCCATCATAACGGCCGTTAAGCTCGAGGATATATTTATCATTAAATATGTAATTCAGACGGAAAAACAAGCCCTGCACTGCCCAATCATTAATCGATTGAGTAGAGGAAAGTTCTCCGGTCGCCAGGCCTATGGTGGGATAGGATGAAGAGATTAAATTGGTTCTCCTGGTATCATTTTCTTCCGACCTGAAATATTCCTGGTTGTAACCTATCAGAGCCGTAAAATCATGCTTTTGCCAGCGTTTGTTGAAGGTGAGGTAAGCATTCAGTACCGTATAATCTTCAAAACCTGTCCATTTTCTTGCGTAACTGTTCCCTTCTTCTCTCACATCATCAGGACCAAAGCCGATCTTATAAGGTATCGTATTCTCATCATAGTTCGTTGCTCCCCTTCGATAAGTGAAATCGGTATTAAACTTCAACATGTTTTTCAATAATGAAGCTTCGCCATTAAACTGGGTTTGAAGACTAAAATATTTATCACTTGCTTTTCCCCCGTTTGTAAGTTGTGCACCAGTGCGGCCAACCGCATTATTTGCCCATGTTCCGTCAGGATTTTTATCATAATCAGTAGGAAACAGGTTATAAATACCTGTAATGGAATATTGACTAGGGTTTTCTCTTTGCGTAGTAGTCAGGAATGTGTTGTTCCCAAAACTTAACCACGGCGTTACCTGATAATTTACTTTACTGCGCAGATTATAGCGGTCGAAATAGTCATCAGCAATCTTGAGCATTCCATTTTGCTTGTTGTAATTTCCAGAGATGTAATACTGCGCCTTTTCAGATTTCCCACTTACCGATAAGGCATGGTCATGTGAGTAGGTTTGATCATTAAAGAAATACCGTGTCCAATCCTGGTTGCCCATATATTCCCACAGTTTATTATCACTGGGATTGACCCTCACACCAGAAATATCTGGATTGTCTGATCTTTCTTTTGCATATTGATAGAACTGGTCGCTGTAGTTAACATTATCCCAGGGGGTATTGTTGGTGGAGAGTTCCAGTAACCGTGAATAGATGTAGGGATCGGTAACTTTATCAGGAATGACGGTCGGTTTATTCATTGATATAAAATTACTATAGCTTACCGTTACGCCGTCCTGGGTGCCCGTTTTGGTTTTAATCAGAATCACTCCAAAGGCTGCCCTTGCGCCATAAATAGCAGAGGCCGATGCATCTTTGATCACCGAAATGTTATCAATGTCCTGCGTAGCCAAACGATTAAGTTCTGCAGCATCAGAAGGTACATTATCAATTAAAATCAGCGGATCTCCACCATTGATTGAAGTAATACCACGGATATTGATCTTTGCTGTAGCACCCGGTGCTCCGGACCCAAAGTCGATGTTCAGGTTAGGAACCAAGCCCTGTAATCCCTGAGCCACATTTGCAATAGGCCTGCTGGCCAGTGTTTTTGCATTCACCTGATCTACAGCGCCCGAAAGGTTTACCTTTTTCTGGGTTCCATAACCTACTACAACCACCTCGCTGAGGTCGGCATCGTTTTTCTTTAGAATTACATCAACTGTTTTGCGGCTCGCAATGGCAACCTCCTGTTTAATGTAACCGATATAGGTAAAAACTAATACCGCATCAGGATTACTCACGGTCAATGAGTAGTGTCCATCGACATCAGTTTGTGTACCATTAGTTTTTCCTTTTTCCTGTATGGAAGCACCCACTAGCGTTTCACCAAGGTCATCTTTTACGGTTCCGCTTATTTTTTGTTGTGCAAAAACGTTAACAGAACCAAGTAAAAAACATACCAATAGGGATAAGTAAATTCTTTTCATGTTGTTTGATTTATGCTGCAAAGGAACCATCGGAATGTTAAGGCATCATAAAATCTTTATTAAATAAATTGACCATTCAGTAAATCTATTTAAAAACGTGTTAATTCGCAGAAAATTTATAGTTTAGGATTCTTATGGGAAGAAAGAGTTTAAAGGAAGGTCAGCAGAAAAAAATTATACAGGCCTTCTATGAAATCGCCAGAATAGAAGGCATTGAGAATGTTTCCTTTGGTAAAATTGCCAAAGAGCTCGATATGCACCAAAGCCTGGTGGTACACTATTTTTCCAACAAAGAGGAAATGTTGCTCGGCCTGATTGATTTTATTGTTACCGGTTACCAAAACGTGTATGAACCCCAACAAGAGTATGCGGATCCACTGAGCAAACTAAAAGTGGTGCTGGAAAATATCTTTTCACGAAAGTGGAACAGTTATGTAGATGACAGTATTTTTTATAACTGCTTTGCCCTCATTTTCCGGAATGAGAAAATTCTGGATCATTTCCGGGATCTGCATTTGATATTGAGGAAATGGCTTGAAAAGCTAATACAAAACTGTATAGATAAAAGATTGATCCAAATTCAGGATGCAGAGCAAGCTGCTGATATCATTTTCGTCATTTCCGACGGAGCATATTATTTCCTGAGCATGATTGCTGATCAGGAATCCTATAACAAACACCTGCAGAGATACAAAAAAGAGGCTTATAAAGTGCTTGGTTTTGAAATGTAGATCATTCATTAAATATACTAGTTAACATCTTCCTACTCAAATTCTAGTCATTTCACCAGCTATCACCATTATCATTTGGGTGATATCCCTCAGCATCGTAAATTTTTGAACCGCCAGCAAAAGCAATATCGAACTTAACAACAGTAAAAAGTCTGACTTGCGCTTTACTTTCCGGTTGAAATTTTATTTTCTGGTTATTACCATCTTTAATAATCCCATACCCAATTTTAGTGCTGTAAGCAATAATTTGTCCCTGTTCTCATTTCAAATATAAAATTTTGTGTACGCGAATGGATAATTATGTGTTGCTTAAGGCCTATTTTGCGAAATACCTGGAAAATATAGCTTGGTCTATCCATTAAGTTGCGAACCGCCAAATACTGTACTATAATCTCATATCCGTTCCCGGTATTCCTTGGGCGTTACGCCAAGTAATTTTTTCACATAGCGGGTAAAGAAAGAACGGCTTGAAAAATTCATTTCATCTGCTATTTCGGAGATATTAAGTTTCTTGTTTTGCAACAAGATAATGATCCGCTCCCTTGCGTTACGCTGTATCCATTCAGATGCGGTTATCCTGGTGTTGACCTTGCAGATGTAATTTAAGTACTTAGCTGTAATATTCAGCTTGTCGCTATAGAAACGGACTTCGCGTTCTGCCATGCAATGTTCCTGTACCAATTGAATAAACTGTTCGTAGAGCGTGCCGCTCTGCAGACTCCGTTTTCTTCTGTCGAGCTCGTCTTCGAAAATATGCCACATTTCCAATAGAAAAAGTTGCATCTGGAGCTTTAGTGCTTCCTCGTAAAAACGGTGGCCCGTTTCCTGAGACATATCGGAAAGCAGCTTAAAATTCTTAAGGATTCGCTCCTTGTCTTTTTTGTCAGGATGCAGGATTGGATATTCCTTGGAATGGATGATGCTGTCGATGCTCGCCGTGGCGCTGGGCAGACTTGCGGTAAGCAGGTCGCTGTCAACAAATAGAACCGTTGCCCTAAACCCTTTTGAAAAAGACAGGCCAGATACATCAATACCAGCCAGCCAAAAAATGAACTCGCCTCTTTTACTCTGAAACCGCCTGCCATTGAAGATGAATTCCATGCTCCCGCTTTGGCAATAAATATGTGTATGAAACAGGATATTAAAATCCTCTGGAAACGCACTTCCCGATACCGCTTTGCAGAGCATAACTTTTTGATTTGCTGCCATATTAGATAAAAATATAATAATTTATCGATAATAAGTAATATGTGACATTACTTACGAAGTAAATGTAACAGAACGTGTTTGATATGCCTCTATCTTTGTTCTTATAGAAACATGGGAATGAACACAGAGAATATTTTCGAGAGGTTACGCAAGGGGGAAATTATTTCACCAGATGATCCGCAAGCTCATCAAATGATGGAAGCCTCTTTTGCAACAAAAAAACTCCTGGTCCAAATGAATAATGCAGCCGATCCAGGAGAAATCAGAAGCTTTCTAAGCCAGATTATAGGCTCGGACGTAGATGCAACCGTTAATGTGTTTACGCCCCTTCACATCAATTACGGTAAACATACCAAGATTGGGAAGAATGTATTTATCAACTTTGATTGCGTGTTTCTGGACCTTGGAGGCATTACCATTGAGGATGATGTATTTATCGCTCCGAAGGTGAGCTTATTGTCAGAAGGGCATCCAACATCAAGGGAAGAGCGGCACTCCCTGATTGCAAAACCTATCCATATAAAGAGGAATGCCTGGATCGGTGCAAATGCCACCATTCTGCCGGGGGTAACCATCGGCGAAAATGCAGTTGTGGCGGCAGGAGCAATAGTTTCTAAGGATGTGCCCGATAATACTATTGTAGGTGGAATTCCTATTCGCCAATGATGAAAGTGAAATTTAAAAAAGGCGATAAAATTGGTGTGATCGGTATTGGCGGTTTAGGCCATATGGCAGTGAAATTAGCCGTTTCAAAAGGTGCAGAAGTCCATGCGTTCACCACTTCGCCTTCAAAGGTAAATGATATCAAAAGTTTTGGTGCAAAAGAAGTTGTTGTGGTCAAATCAGCAGAAGATTTAAAACCCTACAAGGGCAAACTCGACTTTATGATTTCTACCGTTCCATATGCCTATGAAATGTCTCCATACATTGATTGCGTCAAGAAATATGGCTACTTCACCCAGGTAGGACAACCGATAAATGGAGCGCTGACAATCAATAATTTCAATATGATTTTTAACAGGGTGAATTTTAACGGCTCGTTGATTGGCGGTATTCCCGAAACCCAGGAAGTGATGGACTATTGTGCAAACAACAAAATCTATCCGCAGGTAGAAATTATTAAAGCATCAGAAATAAACGAAGCCTGGGATAAGGTAGTGAATAAAGAAGCGAGATACCGTTATGTGATTGATGCATCAACATTTTAATTTTAAAAATCGAGCCTCATGAAATCTTTAACAACAACTGTCGCCATCATTTTGACTTTTGCTTTTTGCACCGTAAGCTGTGGTAAGGGTGAAGAAGCAGTGCCAACGCAAGATAACGATATTTCCAAACTGTCAACAACGAAAATGAAAATTACCATCGGCACATATGTGTTTTCCGCCACGTTATACGACAATGCAAGTGCGAACGCTTTCAAGGCAAGGTTTCCGCTTACCCTGAACATGTCTGAGCTCAACAGCAACGAAAAGTATTTCGATCTTCCCGGTAGCTTGCCTACAAATGCTTCTGTTGGAAATGCAATAAAAGCGGGCGACCTGACCTTGTACGGGAACAATACACTGGTGCTCTTTTATAAAAGCTTCAATTCTTCATACAGCTACACCAGATTGGGGAATGTTGATAATCATACAGACCTTGCTGCTGCTTTGGGTACAGGAAATGCAGTGGTGAAATTTGAAAATAATTAAATCTTAATCGTGATGAGAAATTGTTTAAAAATGTTTTTGCCGTCAATATTTTGTGTATTAGCAACAGCGTGCAGCAACAATAAGAATCAGGAAAAAATGAATACAAACAAAAGTGAGTTGAACGAAATTTTTCCCAAAGGAAAAAAGGGACCGAGCGAAACATTTACCGGAAATGCTTATAATATCGGTTTGGTGGATGCAGACAGTACATATACGACAGCTGTTGGGAACGTATATTTTGAGGCTGGCGCAAGAAGCAACTGGCACAGTCATCCCGCAGGGCAGATTTTAATTATTACCGATGGTGTAGGTTATCATCAGATCGAAGGTCAACCTATTGAGATCATTAAAAAAGGAAGCGTGGTAAAATGCCCACCGAATGTTCTCCACTGGCATGGAGCAAGTGCCGATGTGGGTTTACAGCAATTATACATCGTTCCTAATACTGAAAAAGGAATTGTAAACTGGGAAGAAGCGGTAACGGATGCGGTGTATAAAAGTTTAAATAATAAATAAAATAGTGGTATGAGAAAAATAATTTCACAATTGATTGCGGCTTGCTTTGCGCTTATCTCAATGGATGTTTCAGCACAAAAAGATCCAACAACAGATCAAAAAAACGCAGAAGCGATAGAAGGAATGGCAGAAATGATGGCGCATTCTTTGCGTTCCCCGATCATGCGTACACCAGACCAATACGGGATGGAGTATAAAGATATATTTTTTCCGTCAACCGATGGCGTGACCATTGAAGGCTGGTTTATCCCTGCAAAAAATTCAAAAAAACTCATTATCTGCAATCACCCGATGCCCGCCAATCGCTATGGTTTTCCGGGACATTTGGAACCGTGGAAAATGTTTGGTGGTTTTGAAGTGAATTTTTTACCGGAGTATAAAATTCTGCACAATGCAGGGTACAATATTATCGCTTACGATTTCCGCAACCACGGACGTAGCGGTGCAGGCAATGGCGGTATTGTAGCGCACGGTAATGTAGAGTATCGCGATGTGATTGGTTCACTGCACTATGCCAGATCAAGACCGGATACAAAACATATGCAGATTGCCCTTTACAGCCGCTGCGTGGGGGCCAATTCTACCTTTGTGGCTATGAACAAGCACCCGGAAGAATTTAAAAATATTGTAGCAATGATAGCCCTACAACCTTCGCCACCACGAACTTTTGTAAAAACCGCGATGGACAATGCGAAAATTCCAAACGGCTATGAACGGGTTGATGCCGCTTTTAAAAAGAAAACAGGTTATGTTTTGGATGATTTCCGGTTGATTGAAAAATCTCAGGCCGACTACATCCCAACGCTTGTGGCTCAGGTAAAAGCAGATACTTCAATGCCCTTTCACTACGTAGAAGAAATTTACAATAACATTTCAGCAAAAGACAAAAAGCTTTTTTGGATTGAAGGAACCGATCAACGTTTTCAGGGATACAACTATTTCGGACAAAACCCAAATATAATGCTTGACTGGTTTAATAAGCATTTTAAATAAAAACTAACTGATGCTAGAAATTAGGCATAAAATAAAAGTAAAAATGGAAGATAATATCAAAGATAAAGTAGTCATTATCACCGGTGCAAGCAGCGGAATGGGAGAAGCAGCAGCAAAACATTTGTCAACACTTGGCGCAACGGTAGTTTTGGGAGCAAGAAGAGCGGACAGAATTGAAAAATTAGCAGCGGAAATCAATAATGGTGGCGCAAGAGCACTGGCTGTAACGGTGGATGTAATTAACTTAGAGCATGTGAAAAACCTTGTTGATACTACGGTGCAAAAGTTCGGACGTGTAGATGTGATCATTAACAATGCAGGTGTTATGCCATTATCATTGGTCGAAAGTTTGAAAGTTGAAGAATGGAATACAATGATAGACGTGAATATTAAAGGCGTTCTAAATGGTATTGCTGCTGTTCTTCCTTATATGAAAGCGCAAAAATCCGGACAAATCATCAACACCGCATCCGTGGCAGGTCACAAGATATTCAGTGGTTCTGCAGTTTATTCTGCTACCAAATTTGCCGTCAGAGCATTAACGGAAGGTCTAAGAATGGAAGTAAAACCTTACAATATTCGTACAACCATCGTCTGTCCCGGTGCCGTAAAAACGGAATTGCTTGAACAGATTACCGACGCCGATGTACGTAAGGCGAATGAAGAGTATGTGGGAGAAGTAGGCATCAGCCCGGACAGTTTTGCAAGGGTGGTTGCTTTTGCCATCAGTCAGCCGGAAGATATGGACATCAATGAGATCATTTTCCGTCCTACAGCCCAAGAACTTTAAATAGATTGATTTTTAGCCTATTAGTATTGTAAAACAAATTTTCAGATACAAAAAAGAAAATTATGTACTGGTGGTCTAGAAGTGTCGGCACTGGATTAGACTATATGGAGAGGAGTCATGGTTATACACCAATCCCGATAAAAAGGGAAATGATAAAGTTAGTCAATAACCCCTTTTTCAAAGGGGTTATTTTTTTTTGATAATGCTGAAATCTATGGTCACTGAACCAATGAAGAATTAGTTGGCGAAGCTTTGGTTCCTTTTCGAAATGAGTTCGTTATTGCTACAAAATTTGGTTTCAAGGTAGCTGCAGAAGGAAAATGGACTGACCTGGACAGTCGTCCTGAAAACATCAGGAAAGTGGCAGAACAAAGTTTAAAAAGGCTAAAGACCGATGTTATTGATTTGTTTGATCAGTATCGGGTAATGATCGGATGACAGGAAAGCAATGGAGAACTATGATGATAAGATATTCACACCGAATTTTGGAAAAAACAAAAAGAGGTTTAGAGCCATTTTGGCTATTTGAGTAGCAGGACTTTACTATTTAAACTTATTTCCATCGGTAAATGAAAATTCATTTTGTGGATTAGATCTAAATGAAGCAGAAAGAAGGCATGAAATTAAAAAGGAACTATCTTTTTTAATCAATCAGACTTATAAAGCACTTTAATAATGTCCTTCAGGTACTCTGAGTGATTTATGAATTGTGAGGCAAGCAATTCTTAAAAATGTCTATATTAGCCCAACTAAACAAATATCCCCTTGCTATATCCCAAATTAAAAATACTTTTTCGTTTTCTATTGAAAAAGGAATGTTTAGTTTTTATTTCTTTTGTTTTTGCTTTGGCTTTCACACAAAACATTTATCATTCTTACTGCAACCATTCAATTTTAAAACATATTAACTGGCACCCTATTAATTTAAAAGCTTTATTTGCCACTTACAACGAATCTGTAGATAGCTTTCATTACATTCTGGTATTGTCAGTTTTTATAGCAACTTTTGTAAAATTATCTGCTGATCTGGACATGATTTACCCTATTCTAAAAAAGGATTCTAAACATTATTTAATCGCAAAGAAATGAAAAAATTAGTTTCCATAGTAATTCCTGCCTATAATGAAGCTGATAATATTTTCGTAATTGCCGAAAGTATCAAAAGTGTTTTCATAACGATGGATTATAATTATGAAATTATTTTGGTTGATGATGGAAGTGCTGATCATACATTAGAGAAAATCAAAAATTATGCTGCGCAGTTTGAGAACATATTTTTTCTCGAGTTCAGCAAAAATTTCGGCCATCAGCTTGCCGTAAAGGCAGGTATGGATCATGCATTTGGCAATTGTGTTATTTCTATGGATTGCGACATGCAGCATCCGCCTGAATTAATTCCGGAAATGGTTAAAAAATGGGAAGAGGGATTCGAAGTGGTTTATACGATACGTGAAGAAGATAAAAACTTATCGAAAGGTAAACGCAGTTCTTCGAGCCTTTTTTACAGAATATTAAACTGGTTATCAGATATCGATCTGGAGCCTGGAGCAGCAGACTTTAGATTATTAGACCAGAAAGTGGTTAACGTTTTTAGAAATTTTCATGAAAACGAACCTTTTTTAAGAGGCCTGGTAAAATGGCTGGGTTTCAAACAGTTTGCCATAAAATATAATCCTGCTGCACGTTTTTCGGGCCAAAGTAAGTACACTATAAAAAAAATGTTGCGGCTGGCTTTACACGGCGTAACGTCTTTTAGCATAAAACCACTGTATTCTGCAGTATATCTTGGTTTCATTTTGTCGATGGCCTCTGTATTATACATTCCGTACATTATATATGCTTTCGCGAATAATGTGGAGGTTTCAGGCTGGGCGTCTGTAATTATGACAATTGTATTTTTTGGAGGCTTACAATTAATTATATTAGGAATAATAGGTATATATGTAGGCAAAATGTTCATGCAAACTAAAAACCGCCCCAATTACATTATTCGCTCAACAAATATTCCAAATCGCTAATGGTTCTTTTAAGTTTTGATATAGAAGAGTTTGATATGCCTTTTGAATATGGCAAGGATATTTCATTTGCTGATCAAATTGCTATATCGCGTGAGGGTACGATCGCTATTTTAGATCTTCTGGATAAACATCAGGTAAAGGCCACTTTTTTCTGCACAGTTACATTCGCTGAAAATATTACAGACCTCATAGCAAGAATTATAAAATCAGGTCATGAATTAGCTTCGCATGGCTATTATCATTCGGATTTCAAACCCGAACATCTATTGCAATCGAAATTAAAGCTCGAAGAAATTTCTGGAAAGAAAATTAGAGGATACCGTATGGCCCGAATGATGCCAGTTGATGAGAAAGAAATAGAAAAAGCCGGCTATGAATATAACACCTCTATAAACCCTACTTACCTGCCGGGCAGATATAATAATTTTAATGTATCAAGGACGTATTTTATTAAGAATAATGTACTTCAAATCCCGGCATCTGTAAGTCCCGTTATCCGTTTCCCCTTATTTTGGCTTTCTTTTCATAATTTACCCCTGGTTATTTATAAGCAACTAACCAAATGGACAATCAGGAAGGACAATTACCTGAATGTTTATTTCCATCCATGGGAATTTACAGATTTAAATGATGCATCAAGATTTGGATTTCCTGGCTATGTGATGAAAAATACAGGCAATAAAATGATTAATCGAATGAATAATTTTATACACTGGTTGAAAAATGAAAAGTACTCCTTTGGAACGTTCCAGGAGTTTATTAAAGCCATTAACAATAAATAAACAATTAATGATAGCTTTCAGCAAGCTTTAATGCCTGATAAGCATTAACAATACCGCCACTTACGCAAAGATCGCTGAAGAGCACCCTCACATTTTGATTTTTTTCATCTTTAAACTTCACCTTTTGTGTGACTTTGGTTACCGATTTTATAATAATTTCTTTGATTTGCGTAGGACTAAGATGAGGATAGTAGCTTAAAATTAAAGCTGCCAAACCCGAAACTACAGGTGCCGCCATGCTCGTGCCGTTAGCCTCATCATATTCATTATTGGGCACTGTTGATTTTATCCTATAGCCAGGCGCAAATACATCCACATTATACTTACCATAATTAGAAAAGCTGGCCTTAAGCTCATCGTCATTTTTATAAGAACTGGCCCCAACCTCAATCCAGTTGCCTGCCTTTGGTAAGGCAAACTTGGCTGTATCCAATGGTATTTTTTTTACAGCACTCAAACGATTAGTAACAGCAGGACGCATTCCCATACCATTTTGTTGATTTGGCCTGGGTGGCACAAAATCGGGTGTATATGTTTTGTGCGCTTTATTGTAAGCCTCAGCCTCCTTACCGTCAAAATATTTATTTGGATAATTTACTTCTATATCATTATTCTGATTGTCATTTCCTGCAGCATGAACCAATAAAACACCTTTTTCTTCAGCATACTTAACAGCCTCATCTACAATCTTCTTATCCCACTTGTAGCCTTTACCAAAGCTCATATTAATCACGCGGGCACCATTATCCACCGCGTAACGGATCCCATTAGCAACATCCTTATCCCTTTCGTCGCCAGTAGGTACTACTCTAATAGCCATAATACTGATATGATTCGCAATGCCCATTATCCCTATGGCATTGGAACGGTTAGCGCCGATAATTCCACTAACATGCGTACCATGAAAAGCATCTGGTCCCATTACATCATTATTACCGTAAATCCGTTCGTGAGGGTTGGAATAATCATCACCCACAAGTTCCGCCCGCATATCATATTTCGGATTAAGGTTGTATTTAAGCATCGCATCATATTGCTTATAGCCATCCTTTATATTTTTATAAAATTCATCAAAGCTGCCATCTTCTCGGCTGCCTTTTCTAATAATCGCCTTGATCCGCTCCTCCATTTCGTCATCAGCTTTATATTTCTCTATATCCTCAAAACTCGGTTTTGACTTACCATTCACTTTAGCTACCGAATCTAAAACCTTATTTATAGCCGATAAAACTGAAAATGTTTCACTCGCATCATCATATTTTTTCCCGAAATCTCCCTGTATCTTTTTAAATAATCTATATTCATCTTTTTCAGCACTATCTAAAGGCGTTAAGTTTGTAGTCGACTTATATTTAGGGAAGTATATTTTGTACAGTCTAATCAGTTCAAGATTATCGTATTGGAGATTTCCTGCTTTAGATCCAATAAAGTTCCAGCCATGAATATCATCTACAAAACCATTACCATCGTCATCAATTCCGTTATTGGGAATTTCTTTCTGGTTAGTCCATAATACATCTTTCAAATCAGGATGCTGAATATCAACACCACCATCAATTACGGCAACGATAATATTTTGAACAGGTTTTTTATTTTTTAAAATTTTTAGGTATGCCTTTTCAGTGCTAATTCCATAGTAACCATTATCTGTTAAATCTAAATTATACCAGTTTGCCGGAAGATCTGCTTTGCGATCCTGAGCCCAACTGCCATTCAAAAATCCTGTAATAGAAGTTATGGTAATTAAAATGCCTGCTTTTAGCTTATTCATGTCTGCGGAGGAAATATACAATAATACACTTTTATTGGAAATGATGACTAGTCGGATGCACACTTTATATTGAACCAGGCTAATTTATATTTGAAAGTGAAAGCAACTGTGCATCGGCAAATTCAGCCCTGCTGTCCCTACAATCATGGGATAAACCTTAGCGGTTTACCCCAGGTATTTCCGTACCATCAGGCTTATTCAACCAGGGCAGCATGTCTTCGGCTTGGCCTGTTGCCTGCAATGCGCTCAAAGGCCCCGTTTCCCTTTGTCTTATTACTCATCCAGCCTCTGTATTTTTGATGTCCGGGGATATTATGGCCAGCCCGGTTTAGCCTACAGGTTTAAAAAAGGTTATAAAACAAGAAAACCCCTTAACTGATAGTTAAAGGGCTTCTTTAAGATTTGGCACCGACCTACTCTCCCACGTGTTA